>AR_comb_assmDRAFT_10054575_pt1 | contig 13297 bp, 11 predicted proteins | sample ArasoioldDNA_FD_10543 | JGI IMG/M metagenome (IMG submission 10543) | reverse complement strand
TACTGGCTCGAGCTCGGGATCTCGGGCTTCCGCATGGACGCGGTGCCGTTCATCGTGGCCAAGAAGGGCATGGCGATCCCAACAGAGCGGGACTACGGATTTCTCCACGAGCTTCGGCAGTTCCTGCAGTGGCGCTGCCGCGATGCGGTCATGCTCGCCGAGGCCAACGTGCCACCGGACGAAAGCATGGACTTCTTCGGTGCGGAAGGTGACCGGCTCCAGCTCATGCTGAACTTCCCGGTCAACCAGCGCCTCTTCTATGCCCTGGCCACCGGCGACACCGGCCCGCTCACGTGGGCGCTTCAGCAGACGTCGAAGAAGCCGGAAGCGGCACAGTGGGTCCATTTTCTCCGGTCGCACGACGAGCTCGATCTCGGGCGGCTGTCGCCCGAGCAGCGCGCGGCCGTGTTCAAGGAGTTCGCGCCAGACAAGTCAATGCAGCTCTACGACCGCGGCATCCGCCGCCGGCTGGCGCCGATGTTGAAGAACGACCGGCGTCGACTGGAGCTCGCGTTCAGCTTGCTGTTCTCGCTGCCGGGGACGCCGATGATGCAATACGGCGACGAGATCGGCATGGGCGACGATCTCACGATGGACGAGCGTGAATGCGCGCGGACGCCGATGCAATGGACGAACGAGCCGCGCGGCGGCTTCTCGCGGGCCGAGCGGCCGGTCCGGCCGGTCATCAACGATGCGGTTTACGGCTACGAGAAGGTGAACGTCGCGCAGCAGCGGCGCGATCCGGAATCCCTGCTGAACTGGAGCGAGCGCCGGATCAGGATGCGCAAGGAATGTCCCGAGCTCGGCTGGGGTGACTACTCGGTGCTCCGGGTCGACGTCCCCGAGGTGTTGGCGATCCGGTACGACTTCCGCGGCGTGTCCATGCTCACCCTGCACAACTTCTCGAGCCGGCGGCAATCCTTCGCCCTGGAGCCCAAGACCGACAACAGCGGCCTTCTGGTCGACGTGTTCGACGAGAACCACAGCCGGTCCGAGAGCGGCACGCACGCGATCACACTTCCGCCGTACGGTCATCGCTGGTACAGGGTGGGCGCCCCGGACAACGCGCTCAATCGAACGAGCTTCTAGCCGCGTCCCCGCCTGACGGACTTCCGACCGGCCTGCAATGCCGGGTTCCGGGAGACAATAGGTCGGAGATGGAGGCGCCCGCGCCCGAGAAATCTCCGGCGAAGATTCGCTGGTATACCAACCGCGAGCGCCGCTATCCATTCGGGGAGCGCTCGCCGGATCCAGAGTGGTTCGAACCGATCGGGTTCCCGCCGCCGTGGCCCGACCGCTCGTGGATCTACGGTGTGGTCGTGGCGTCCGCGAACGGCGTCCTGGCCTGGCGGCGCCGGAACCCGGGCGACGATCCGGTGCTCGCCGTGCTCGGGAGCGCGACACGGCCGGAGCGCCTCGCGGACAGCCGCCACCTGCGCCACCTGCGCTGTTTCGGCGATGTCGGACTCGGCGCGCAGACCTTGCGCGACCAGCCGCGCCTGATTCCGAGTCCCCAGGAAATCGGGGACGCTCCCGTGCCCGCCCTCTACCGCTTTCGCGAGGACCATGGGCTCCCGCACCACCCGAGAGCGATCATCTATTCATTGCGCGGGAACCTTGACCCGACGAGTCCCGTGTTCAACACACCCGGGATGGACGTCATCGTGGTGGGCGGCGCCCCCGCCGCGCTCTTGTCGGATCGCGGTGTTCGGACGCCGGCGGTTGCCATCATCGCCGAAGAGGTGCTGGAACCGGCGGGCCTCCGGCGTGCGCACGAGCGTCTGTTCGCCGAGCGAGGAGTCCGCTACCTCGCGTGCGAGGGGGGCGCGAAGATCCTGGATGCGCTTCATGCCGCCGGGCTCCTCGACGAAGTGTTCGTCACCGTGACGGATCAGGTCATCGACGAGACCGCTCACGAGGGCGTGGCGAAGGTCTTCGACTTCGAGGCAGAAGGCGCGGATCTGATCGCCGAGGGCAAGATCGCTCCGTCGAGCGGCTGGACGTTCCGGCGCTGGCGGTTCAACGCCCGCTAGTGGCCAGACGTGCCCTGCGGCGCCGCGCCGTTGGCGGCCAATACGTGATACGCTCTCGGGGGTCGGTTCCCTCCTGTCCGTGACGGCGGGTGCATCGGAGCCTCGCCTGCATCTCAGCACGGATCTCATGTTGAGCGTGCGTCCCAGACGCCGAAGAAAGGCGAACGAGAAGCATGACCAAGGAAGACGTCATCGAGGTGCAGGGCACGGTGGTCGAACCGCTGCCAAACGCGATGTTCCGGGTGGTGATGGAGAACGGTCACAAGGTTCTGGCTCACGTGTCGGGCAAGATGCGAATGCACCGCATTCGGATCCTCCCCGGGGACACGGTCACGATGGAGCTGTCGCCTTACGACCTCACCCGCGGTCGGATCACGTACCGGTTCAAGTAGGAGTCGGCTGACCGCGTTCTTGCCTCGGCGGCCGGTGCGCCCGCGCTAAGGTCGGCGTAGCAAGAAGAAAACACGCGAAGTTTCTTCATTCCCGCTTGCCCAGCGAGCGCGGCGTATTTCATATCCGCTGGAAATTCCTGCGGCCCAGACTCCCGACCTCCTGGCAACTTCCTTGCTGTACCTATCGGGGGCTTTGCCGCAGGGAAACGAGATGTGCGTCCCGCCAGGATTTTCATCTCACCGATCGCCTCACTGCGGTGCCACTACGCGAGAGGAGCAGCGACGGTCTCGATCATCGCGAGAGTGATATCTCAAGGAGGACTTCAGTGGGAAGCAAGCGGACTGGCAAACACACCAAGCGCGACAAATCCACCAACGGCCGAGCCAGCAACGGCGAGCCCGGCGCCGATGCCGTCAAACACGTCGACGGAACGAACGACAAGCTCGATTCGCTCGAGGTATTTCGCGAGAACGGCGCGGACGAGGCCCTCACCACCAACCAGGGCACGCGGATCAATGACAACCAGAACTCGCTCAAGGCGGGTGCTCGCGGGCCGTCGCTGCTCGAGGATTTCATCCTCCGCGAGAAGATCACGCACTTCGACCACGAGCGCATTCCCGAGCGGGTGGTGCACGCCCGCGGCGCCGCCGCCCACGGCCACTTTCAGGTCTACGAGTCTCTGTCAGACCTGACGAGAGCCAAATTCCTTCGGGATCCGACCGTGCGGACGCCGGTGTTCGTGCGTTTCTCGACGGTGGCCGGCTCGCGCGGCTCGAGCGACCTGGCGCGCGACGTCCGGGGCTTCGCCGTGAAGTTCTATACGGAGGAAGGCAACTTCGACCTGGTGGGCAACAACATCCCGGTGTTCTTCATCCAGGATGCCGTGAAGTTCCCCGATCTCGTTCACGCGGTCAAACCGGAGCCGCATCACGAGATCCCGCAGGCGGCGTCGGCCCACGACACGTTCTGGGATTTCATCTCCCTCATGCCCGAATCCATGCACATGGTCATGTGGGTCATGTCGGATCGAGCGATCCCGCGCAGCTTCCGGATGATGGAAGGGTTCGGGGTACACACGTTTCGCCTCGTCAACGATCGAGGCAAGTCACGCTTCGTGAAGTTCCACTGGAAGCCGCTGCTGGGCGTGCATTCGGTCTTGTGGGACGAGGCGCTGAAAATCTCCGGGAAGGATCCGGACTTCCACCGCCGCGACCTGTGGGAGGCGATTGCGAACGGCTCGTACCCGGAATGGGAGCTTGGCCTGCAGGTCATCGAGGAGGAAGACGAGCACGCGTTCGACTTCGACCTGCTCGATCCCACCAAGATCGTCCCTGAGGAGCTCGTTCCGGTCCGACGCGTAGGTAGACTGACGCTCGACCGCAATCCCGACAACTTCTTCGCAGAGACCGAGCAGGTGGCCTTCCATCCCGGTCACCTCGTACCGGGAATCGACTTCACCGACGATCCTCTCCTGCAGGGCCGTCTCTTTTCCTATACCGACACGCAGCTCACTCGGCTCGGCGGTCCTAACTTTCACGAGATTCCGATCAATCGGCCGATCGCGCCGGTGCACAACAACCAGCGCGACGGCCACATGCGGCAGATGATCAGCACCAGTCGCGCGAGCTACGAGCCCAACACGGTCGGTGGCGGATGCCCCTTCCAGGCTGGTGCTCGCATGGGCGGCTTCGTGAGCTATCCGGAGAGCGTCTCGGAGGCGAAGGCTCGGCGCCGTGGCGAGAAATTCTTCGATCACTTCAGCCAGGCAACGCTGTTCTGGAAGAGCCAATCGGAGACCGAGCAGGATCACATCGTCCACGCGCTTCGCTTCGAGCTCGGGAAGCTCGAGACCGCGTCGATTCGGGAGCGAATGGTCGGCATGCTCGCGAACGTCGACCGGAGCCTGGCCGAGCAAGTCTCCGCCGGCCTCGGTCTACCAGCGATCCCGACGGTTGAGCCGCCGTTGAACCGAAGCATTCCCGCGGACGGAACCCCCGCGGATTTCGAGCCCAGGCGCGGCAAGGCGACATCGGGACTCATCGCGTCTGCGGCGCTGAGCATGGCCAACACCGTCAAGGACACCGCCAAGACCCGGAAGGTTGCGATCCTCGCCGCCGATGGTGCGGACTCGGCCGCGATCGAGACGATGAAGAGAACGCTGTCGGCTGCGGGCGCCGCGGCCAAGGTGATCGCGCCGCGGGGCGGTACCTTATCCGGGACCCGAGGGGTCAAGGTCCCTGTGGACTTCAGCCTGCTGACGGTCGGCTCGGTTCTCTTCGATGCGGTATTCGTGCCCGGCGGGGCAGAGAGCGTGAAAACCCTCAAGGCCGACGCGATGGCGGTGCTCTTCGTCAACGAGGCGTACAAGCACTGTAAGGCGCTGGCGGCGACCGGTGAAGGGAGAATGCTGCTCCCCAATCACAACGGCGCCTATCGTGCGCCGCGGACGGTCGGGGAGGTCGAGGAAGGCGTGATCGTGGGCAACGACGACGACGCGGCGGGAGTCGCTGCCGAGCTGGTCAAGGCGGTCGCCAAGCATCGCGCATGGAGCCGAGAAGCGAGAGGCCAGCAGGTACCCGCGTGAGGCTACTGCTGGATCCTTGACGCCTCTGCGCGGAGTGCCTCGGCTTCCCTGATGCGGCCGGTCTGCGCGAGCTCGTCGCCACGCTGGCGGAGCGCGCGATCGAGGTTCGCGCGGAGGCGAGGAAGAGCGGGCTCGTCCTGGAAGACGCGACGGAGAGGTGGGAGCGCCGCTTCATATCGGCCCTGCTTCAGATAGAGCGTCCCAAGGTTGGCGAGCGCTTCGCGGAGATCCGGTTTCAGGCGAAGGGCGTGCTGATACTCGCGCTCTGCCTCGTCGGGGCGACCTGTCAGCTCGAGGAGCCCACCGAGATTGTTGTGCGTCATAGCATGCTCGCGAAGAGCGAGAGAGCGGCGCAGAGCGGCTTCCGCCTCCTGCGTCTGGTTACGGCGCACGTAGGTCATCGCCAGGTTGTTGAGACAGATCGCGCACTCCGGATCTGAGTCGACCGCCCAGCTCCACAGGCTGTCCGAATCCCGCCACCCGCTGGCTTGCACCCAGGTCGCCGAGCCGAGTCCCAATAACACCAGCACGGCGCCGGCGATACCCAACCGACCCACGAGAGGACTCAGCGTCCCGCGCGCCGCCGCGAGGAGCATCCACGCGAGCCCGCCTGCGGCGAGGGCGGCAAAGCCCAGGCCGGACAGGTAGCTGTAGCGGTCGTGTGCGAGCTGATTACCCGTGTGCAGTGGCCCGACCAGTGGCAACAGCATGATGGCCGAGTACGTCCACGCCGCCAGCCCGGCGGGCCATTGGCGCCGGAGGGCTACCAGCAACACCGTGACCAGCACCGTCGCGATCAACGGGATCATGAAGCGCGGCGAGAAGAGCTCGATGTGGGCCGGCAGCTCGTAGAGCGGGGACAGGTTCATCGGCCACAACCACTTCCACGGATAGAAGATGAGGCCGTAACCCGTCATGGCCAGTCTCGCACTCGGCCCGTACTGCGCATATGACGTGAACCCTGCGCCGGTCCTGGATGCGATGACGGCCACCACGCCTCCGACGAGCGCGAGCGCGAAGTACGGCAGCTTTTCGACGAGGAGCGGCCGCCAACCGGCGCGGGTACGCCGAAGCGGGTACACGTCGAGTAGGAGCAGAGCCGCCGGCAGCGGCACCGCCTGCGCTTTGCAGAGGATCGCGGCGCCGAACGCGGCGATCGAGGCCACGCGCATGAATCGTCCCGAGGTCGCATCGAGCGACACGAGATAGGCCAACACCGCCAGCAGGAAGAAGAGGCCACACAGCACGTCGCGACGCTCGGTGATCCACACAACAGACTCGGCGCGAAGGGGATGAGCGCCGAAGACGAGCGCGGCAAAAGCGGCGCTCCACGGCAGTGTGGTGCCGTCGTCAGGGAATCCGACGGCGATCAGGAGCCGGCGAGCGATGAAGTAAAAGATGACGGCGTTCATCCCGTGAATCAGGACGTTGCCCAGGTGGTATCCCCACGGATTCAGGCCGCCCAGCGCGTAGTTGAGGCCGAGCGACATCCAGGTCAGGGGGATGTAGTGCCCCATCAAGTTCTGCGTCCACATCCATCTGAGCTGAGCCCATCCCAGCCCGCGGAACCCCTGGTTATTGAGGAAATTGATGTCATCGTCCCAGTCGAGGAACTGGCCGTCGAGCGCCGGCAGGAAGACGATGAACACCGCGGCAAAAATGACGATGGGAAGCAGACGCTGCACAAGCTTCAAACGCCACCTCGGCAATGCCCCGGTCAAATGGGTCGAAGAGAGCGCGACACAACAATAGTGATCCGGCGCCCGCGGGCAGGTCAAGAAACGTGGGAACGTCTGAAAACGACAGGGTTAGCGGGATTCGCCCGCGGTGAGAAGGGGCGCGTGGGTGCCAGGTCTGTATGGCTGCGGCGAGCACGTCGAGGCAAAAGGTGACACAATCGCAGACGTCGAATTTCGCAAGACGGGCAGGAGGTGCGTGGCGATGATACCCAACGGATCTCGATTGCTGTGGACCGCCGCCGTGGTCGTCGGACTTGCCGCCTCCCTGGTCGGTTGCGCCAGCCTCGGCCCGGCCACCCCTGTGCCCGTGTTCGACATCGGCGCGGTGGCTGGCACGTGGAAGGGCGTCGTGTACGGGCCGGGCTCCGAGCGGCAGAACGTCGACCTCGTCATCCGATCCGACGGGTCCTACGAAGTCGTGGCCCGCCAACCGATCGGCGAGTCTCGCAGTAAGGGCAAGGTCGTGGTCAGCGACGGACGTCTGCTTTTCGAAGGCGAGAGAGGGCACGGCGTTGGAACGCTGCAAACCAACCCTGCCGGGAACCGCAGCATGAATATCGAAGCAACGCTGTCTGATGGCCGCATTCTCACCGCGCAACTGGCGACCAGTCCCTAGCGAGCGCTCACACCGACGGACGACATCACTTCGGCAGGAGGTCCGAGTACTGTGATGCCAGGGCGAGCTTGGAGCAGTCGGGCCCGGCTGGGATATTCAACCGTCGGCGTACTTCTCTTGGGCGCGCTGTTGTGGTCGCCAGGAGCCGCCGGCGAGCCGGCGCCCGGCACGCACCGCATCGGCTACCTCAATCCGGGCTCGGCCGGGCTGGCGCCGATCCGCCTCGAGCCGCTGCGACAGGGCTTGCGGGAGCTCGGCTATGTCGAGGGCCGCAACCTGGTGCTGGAGACTCGCTGGGGCGAAGGAAACTTCGAGCGACTGAGTGCGCAGGCGGCCGAGCTCGTGCAATTGAAGGTCGCCGTGATCGTCACCGCAGGCGCCGCGGCGGCGCAGGCGGCGCGCGGCGCCACGACCGTCGTGCCGGTGGTCATGGTGGATCCGGGCGACCCCGTGCGCACGAAGCTCGTTGCGAGCTTGCGCCAGCCCGGCGGCAATCTGACCGGGCTGAGCTCAGCGACGCCCGATCTGGCCGCCAAACATCTTCAACTGCTCAAGGAGGCCGTGCCCGGCCTCGCTCGAGTCGGCTTTTTGTGGAACGCGAACGCCCCCGCCGGCACCCTGGCTCTTGGCGAAACGGAAAAAGCCGCCGCCGTGCTCGGCGTGAAAGTGCACCCGGTCGAAATACGTCAGGCGGAAGAGCTCGACGACGCCATCGCGACGATCGCGCGCGCCCAGGCTAAGGGCGTCATCGTGTTCGCTGATCCGATGACGTTTTCGCACCGCCAGCGGATCGTGCAAACCGCCTCGCAGCGTGGACTCGCGACCGCGTCGGGAGCGCGCGAATTCGTCGACGCCGGCGGCGTGTTGTCGTATGGCCCGAGCTTCCCCGAAATGTTCCGCCACGCCGCGATGTACGTCGACAAGCTGCTCAACGGCGCCAAGGCGGCAGAGCTTCCCGTCGAACAGCCCACCAAATTCGAGCTGGTGCTCAACCTCAAAACCGCGAAGACGCTCGGGCTCACCGTGCCCCAGACCCTGTTGCTGCGAGCGGATCAAATCGTCGAGTAGACAAGCGAGCGGTCCTCGCACCGCTACCAGGGTGATTACCGGAGATGTCGGTCCGGCGCTTTCAGGTCTAGACAGGAGCTTCCGAGATGGGGATCCTGGAGGTATGGACCGGGTCGAGTGGGCTGAGCGAATAGCGCAAGCAAGGGCGCTCGTGGCCAATGCGAGAGCCACGAGAGCCGCTGCGCGCAATCACCGTCACACCGCTACGCTCCGACGGGCAGTCGACAAGCTCCTGCGCGAGCTACGCACTAACCAGTCCGCCAACTCCAAAGCCTGACCTGCCCCGCCCTCCGCAGTAGAACATCAGGCTATCCGCGGTGGCCTGGTACGCTTTCCGTCAGTGAGATCGAAACTCCTGGGCAGCTTGCTCGTCGCGGCAGTGCTCACGGGCTGCGCGACGATGCGGACGGAACCGCCGGGCGGCACTGCTCCTGGCCCCGTGCCGCAACCGCCGGTGGCTCCACCTCTGCTTCGGCTCGACGCTGTTCCATTTGCCGACCTCGAGGCGTGGACCGAACGCGATCCAAGACCAGCGCTGCAGGCATTCTCGCGCTCGTGCGCCGCCTTCGCGACCAGACCCGACGATGCACCGCTCGGAGGCGTCAACTACGCCGGCAGTGCGGGCGAGTGGCGCCAGGTGTGCGGCAAGGCCGAGCTCACCTCCATCGACAGCCCGGAAGCGGCGCGTGCGTTCTTCGAGTCGGAATTCGTGCCCTATCGCGTTGTGTCGGGCTCCGGCGCGGGGCTCTTCACGGGCTACTACGAGCCGCAGCTCAAGGGTAGCCGTACACGGCGCGGACCGTATCAAACGCCGCTTTACGGAGTGCCTATCGATCTCGTCAGCGTCGACCTCGGGCTCTTCCGCGAGAACCTGCGCGGACAGAGGCTCGTCGGCAAGGTGTTGGATGGCCGGTTGATTCCGTATCCGGCCCGAGCCGAGATCGAGGATGGGTTCAGCGTGGCGACCCCGATCCTCTTCGTCGACGACCCGATCGATGCGTTCTTTCTACAGATCCAGGGGTCGGGACGGGTCGTTCTGGACGACGGCACCGTCGTCCGCGCGGCGTATGCGGCGCAGAACGGCCGGCCGTACACCGCGATCGGAGCCATTCTGATCCAGCGCGGCGAGCTCGAGCGTCAGGCAGTGTCAATGCAGACGATACGCGCGTGGCTCCTCCAGCATCCGGACGAGGCCAAGCAGCTGATGAACGCCAATGCATCTTACGTCTTCTTCAGAGAGCAGCCGATCGGCGACGCTTCACTCGGTGCGCTCGGAGCCCAGGGAGTGCCGCTGACGCCGGAAGCCAGCCTCGCCGTCGATCTCACGGTGCACGCGCTCGGCGTCCCCGTCTGGATCGACACGATCGCGCCCGATCCCGACACGACGAAGCCGGATCGTACCTTCAGGCAGCTTCTCGTCATGCAGGACACCGGCGGAGCTATCCGCGGGCCTGTGCGCGGTGACGTCTACTGGGGCTACAGCTTAGAGGCCGGCTCAGTCGCCGGCCGGATGCGAAGCGAAGGACGCATGATCGTGTTGCTGCCGCGAAGCGTTGCCTCGCGGCTCGGCGCGAGCGCTGAATTCCCGGGCCGCTGACCGACGCGTCACGCCCGGCGCGCCACCTCGATCTCCTCGACCGTGTAGCGAAACGCGCGGAACACCCAGTTGTTGAGCCCAGGGCCGCTGGGCTCGTGGAAGAAGTGCGGGCTGACGTACTCCCACACGACCTCGCCGTCGCGCGTCACCTCGAAGATCCGCCCGTGGACGCCTTCGCAGATCAGTGTGTTGCCGTTGGCGAGCCGCTGAGCGCCCGAGATGTATGGGCTGAAGAACTCGAACGGCGATTGGTCAGCGTATTGCCAGACGATTGTCTGCGTGCGCGGCTCGATCTCGATCACCCGCGAGAACGTGCCCGGGTGGTCGCGGCGGTGCGTGCCGTTGTCGAAGATCAAGAGATTGCCGTTGTCGAGCGGACGCGGGTCGTGCTGCTGGGCCAGCGGCGGGCTGCCGAGCTGCCAGACGATCTTGCCGGTTGCCCGGTCGATCATGACGATGGTCGAGATGTTGCGAAAGCTCACGATGATGTGGCCGTCCGCGGTCTCGGCCACCGTGTTGCCGTGCGTCCACTCCGCGCGCCGGTCCTGCAAGGTCAGCGGATAGTTGGCGGGATCCATGTGCTCCCAGCTTCGCCACTGCCACACGACCTCACCGGTCGTGGTCATCTCGACCAGATAGTCGGCGTAGATCGTTCCGTCGGCTTCGCTGCCCGGAAGGCCACCCTGTACCTGGCGGGCGACCTCGGCGGGTAGGGGACACAGGCACAACAGCAGGACGTTGCCGTTGCGGAGCCGGCGGGCGTCGTGGTGATGATCCGGATGCCTCACTTCCCAGAGGACGCGTCCGTGCCAGTCGACCTCGAGCACGGCGCCGCCTTTGAAGCGCGGCCACGCGTCGAACCGGCCGAGGTCCTCCATGAGCTTGCCGCCGTAGAACAAGTGACCGTTCGGTAGAAGGTAGCCGTAGAGACCGGGTCGATGAGGCAGGCGCCAGGTGTGCTCGACCTTGCCGGCCATGTCGACCAGATAGACCGCGCCGTCGCCGAACATCGGCGTGAACAACGTGTAGCCCGGCTGGGCGCGCGCCGGATCGCGGGCGATGAGCCCCGTGCGCGTTCGCCGGATCTTCTGCTGGTCGACGATCGTCACGCTCGCCACCGGGCGCCCATTCTAGGTCAGGACGCCCGGCGGCGCGCGAGTTTCGCAGGCGACTCTTCGGCCGAGCCTGCCGCGCTCGGCTAGACGCGGGCTCCTCTAGTGACGCCCATCGTCACCATCGTGATCTCGATCGTGGTCGAGATGGCGGCGGCCGTCGACGAGCGCTTCGGTGAGGCTCTGGAACGAGCCGGAGGATTCTTGCAGGAGCCGGCCGGTGCGCGTGACGATCCGCCAGCTCCAGCGCGCGCCGGGACCAGTCGAGACGGCGATGAGATTGGGTTCCATCAGGGCCTCCTTCGTTCGGTTGCTGCCGAGTACGGCTGGCGACGAAGGTGCCCTGGTCAGATTGCACGTTGGTGGCCCGACAGAGACGTTTCGATGTCGATCGCGACGCAGTCAGCCAGGCGGTGACACGCAAACCCTCAGGGGAATCGAGTCACGATCGCGCAGAGCGCCCCGATGTAGCTCTTGGTCGTGGGGTCGCGCAATTCGAACACGGTGCGCCCGAACATCCCGCCGCGCCCATCCTCGCTCATCGCGTAGCCGATCCGGTAGCCGGACAGTCCGCGAAATTCGGTGCCCAGGATGTTGACGATGGCGCCGTCGACCTGGACACGACGGAGCGTCCAGACCTGCAGCTCCCCTTCGGCTCGGAGGCGCTCGGTTTCGACGGGATACACGGTGACCGTCGCCGATGCGATCTTGATCTCGGTGCGCTCGGCCGGCAGCGCCTGCGGCTCGTCGATGTTCATGTCGACGTCGGCGATGCAATAAAACCACGCGTCGCCCTCCGGGCCGGTTTTGGGAACCTGACGGAAGCACCGCACACCGGCAACGCCAACCGGGGATCCCGCGTATCGACCGTTTCGACCGAGGTGAACGAGCGGGTGATCCAGTATTCGCGGCGTTTCGATTGACGGCGTCTGCTCAGACGCCGTTTTGGTCGGCCGGATGACTAGGGGCGGCTTGGGTTCGGGCGGGGTAGAGCTGCGCTCGCAGCCGACGAGCACGAGCGCCGCCGCCAACGGCACCATGGCCAGAACCCACGTCGTCGGTCGCGGGCTGCCGGCCATCACAGCTTGCGCAGCCACACCTCGTCGACCCGGTGATCTCGTCCCTTGACGAGGACCAGATGGGCGCGCTCGCGGGTCGGCAAGATGTTCTCGCGAAGATTTGGCCCGTTGATCGTGTCCCAGATCGTTTCGGCCGTCTGCTCGGCAGCGTCGTCGGAGAGGCTCGCGTAGCGATGAAAGTAGGATTGCGGCTCCTTGAACGCGGTGGCCCGAAGGAGCAGGAAGCGCTCGACGTACCAGCGGCGAATGTCGGCCTCGGGCGCGTCGACGTAGAGGCTGAAGTCGAAGAAGTCCGAGACGAACACGCGCGCCTCGCCCGGACGATCGCTGGCGACCTGCAGCACGTTCAGGCCTTCCAGGATCACGATGTCGGGCTGGTCGAGCGTGATGGTCTCCCCGGGCACGATGTCGTACGTGAGATGGGAGTAGACGGGGCCGGTCAGGGGCGACTGCCCGCCCTTGAGGTCGGCGAGAAAGCCGATCAGCCGCGGCCGGTCGTAGCTCTCCGGGAACCCCTTTCGCCCCATCAGCCCACGCTCCTCGAGAACGCGGCGCGGGTGCAGAAATCCATCGGTGGTGACCAGATCGACCTTGGGGCGCTCCGGCCCGCGCGCCAGCAGCTCACGAAGGATCCGAGCGGTCGTGCTCTTACCGACGCCGACGCTCCCTGCGAGCCCGATCACGTAGGGGACCTTGGCCGTCTCGTCGCCGAGAAACGTGGCGCGGGCGCGATAGAGGACGCGCTCGGCCTCGACGTACATGCTGAGGAGCCGGGCCAGCGGCAAGTAGATCGCGACGACCTCGTCCATCGCGACGGGCTCGTTCAAGCCTTGAAGCCGCAGGACGTCTTCGGGAGTCAAGGTGAGCGCCGCGCCCGCGCGGAGCCGCGCCCATTCGGCCCGGCTGAACCGCGTATAAGGCGACCAGGAAATCATGCGCACCGCACCGGCCGGCTGATCATCAAAGGTGCTCTCCGACATTCTGACCCGAGGCTCGTTCGCTTACAAAGCGCTATGTCCGGCGCACGCGCTTGCACACCGATGGGTTCGGCGATATATCGAGGCCGGAGCGGTGTC
>AR_comb_assmDRAFT_10607535_pt1 | contig 13298 bp, 11 predicted proteins | sample ArasoioldDNA_FD_10543 | JGI IMG/M metagenome (IMG submission 10543) | reverse complement strand
ACGATTCTGTTTTCGACGCACATTTTGCCGGATGCGGAAATGTTATGCGATCGCGTGGGGGTAATTGCGGGAGGGAAATTGCGCGGAGTCGGGGCGCCGGGTGCGATTGTAGGAGTGAAAGCGACGGGAATGGAAATCCTGTTCGAATTGACGGAAGGGATGGCGTTGCCAGGAAAGATTCGCGCGGCGGCGACAAAGTCCGGCGCGGGTTACCGAATGAGCGTTGGGGAGAGCGAACTGTACTTGGCACTGGAAGGGTTGCGAGCGGCGGGTGCAAGAATTACCTCGGTGACGCAGGTCAAGCCGACGCTGGAAGATTTTTTCATGGAGCTGGTCGGCAAGGATCGCGCGCAGGCAGCGGCTGTCGAAGTGAGCGCGCAATGAGCCGTCTGCTGATCGTTGCGCGCAACACGTTTCGCGAAGCGGTGCGTGATCGTGTGCTCTACAACCTGGTTTTTTTTGCGTTTCTTATGATCGCGTCGGCAGTGATTGTCGGGCAAATCTCGATGGACATCGAGACGGTGGTGATGGTCAGCCTGGGGCTAAGCGCGATTTCGCTGATTGGATTGCTGATCGCGGTATTCATGGGGGTAGGACTGGTTTCGAAGGAGATTGACAAGCGGACGCTGCACGCGGTGCTGGCGAAACCGCTGCGCCGATGGGAATTTCTGCTGGGGAAATTCGCGGGATTGGTAGTGACGCTGGCGGTGAATACGGTGGCCATGGCGGCGGGATTGTTTGCGGCACTGTGGCTGGTGAAGCATTCGATCGCGCGCGGGGACGCGGTGGTGTTAGTGGCGGTTTATTTCATTTTGCTAAAACTGATGCTGGTGGTAGCGCTGGCGATGCTGTTTTCGTGTTTCACTTCGCCGCTACTGGCGATTTTGTTCACAGGCGGGCTGTATCTGGCGGGAATGTTTGTTTCCGAGTTGCGCAGCCTGCAGCTAACCAACTTGACTCCGCAGATGCAAAAGTTCTTCGCGGTGATTTCGTATGTGCTGCCGAATTTCGGAAATTATGACGTCATGGGGGCGGCCGCACACGGGCGAAGCATTGCCGCAATGCTGATTGTACACAATACGTTATACACGATTCTGTATTGCGCGATTGTGCTGGGCGCGGCGGCGGTGATTTTTTCGCGAAAGGACCTGAAGTGAAGGGCTCCAAAGCTGCGGCGTGGATTCTGCTGTTGCTGTTGCCAGCGGGATTTGCCGGGGTGTGGCGGCTGCAAAGGAAAATCAATGTAGCGCGCGAGGCGATGAACCGGGAGCAGGACGAAGTACTGCTGCGCTCGCCGAAATTGATGAAAGTGGTGACAGGCGAGTACGCCACGTTGGCAGCCGACATTTATTGGACGCGCGCAGTGCAATATTACGGGGGAAGGCGGCTAGGCCAGAATACGAATCTGGAAAGTTTGTGGCCGCTGCTGGATTTGGCCACGACACTCGACCCGAATTTGCTGCCGGTGTACCGGTTTGGCGCGACGTTCCTGAGTGAGCCGGAACCGCGGGGAGCGGGACGTGCGGACTTAGCTATAGCGCTGCTGGAACGTGGAATCCAGGCAAATCCCGAATATTGGCGGCTGAATCAGGATTTGGGCAACGTCTATTATCTGGAGCTGAAGGACTACCCGAAGGCGGGGCAGGTGTATCTGGAAGGGAGCAAGAAACCGGGCTCGGCGACGTGGATGAAAGTGATGGCGGCAAGATTTCTGGAAAAGGGAGAATCGCGTGAGACGGCGGCGATGCTGTGGAGCGAGGTGTACGAGTCCAGCACAGACCAGACGTTGAAAGAAAATGCACGAATCAACTTGCAGCTGTTGCGGTCGGACGAGGATATTGAGCGCTTGACTGAAATTGTCCAGCAATTTACGGCGAACACCGGACATACACCGCACAGCATACGGGAACTCATTCAGGCCGGAATGATCGGCGGAGAACCGCTTGATCCGGCCGGCTACGCGTATGCTATCGGTGCCGATGGCAAGGCGCACATCTCGGACAAAAGTCCGCTGTTCAAGCAGCAGACGACCTATCGACGTGGGTTGTAGCCACGTCAGGCCCGGACGTATCGCAAAAGTCAGCGGTCGGTGACGCAGAGAAGGGTCATCTGCGGATCGATGACCAGCTTTCCGGGATCGCGTTCGGAGACCAAATGGAATGCGGTTTCCTGGCCGCTAGCAATGACGCGTCCAAGATAGGCGCCGCCAGCGGTGTAAATCGGCACGGGAGTGACAAAAGAATCCGCCACCTCGGTTTGCCGGATCTTGCCCCGGATGACAAAACCCTTTTCCGAATGCTTGGTCGTGTATTCCAGCTTGTAGTGGGGGATGCCCGTCCCGCGTACCCAGTCCGCGAAGAACCATTCCATAGAGCGGCGGCCTTCGATGGCCATGGCCGGAGTCATGATGGCTTCGAGTTCGCGCTGCAGATCCGCGGTGGACAACGGCTGATAGGCGTAGTTTTTTTGCAGCGTTAAGAGGAAAGAGATGAAGCGGGCGTCGGGACTCTTGGTTTTAGGTTCGCGCAGCATTTCACGAATCATGTGAAAAACCCAGGTGCCTTTGCTGTAGACGACGGTTTCAAATCCGCCGGGCATTTTTGAGGAATCGAGGCGGCTGCCCAGCGTGAGGCCGCCGATATCCGCGGGTGCCATATCGGCGGCGCCTTTTTCCAGAAGCCGCTTGCGGTAGCGGTCAAGCCAGACATGGAGGCGGCGGTCGGGTTCCTTCTGGCTGTCCGCAAAGAGGACCGAGAGATAGCTGGCAAGAGCCTCGTTGATCCACTGATCACGATAGCTGGACCATCCGACGACGTTGCCCCACCACTGATGGGCGACTTCGTGAAAAGGTACCAGATCGTGGAAATGTTCCTGGCCGCTGGTGGAGAGGCCGGCGCGCTGCTGCGCGGAGGCAGTAAGGAACGAGTAAGTGGAAAGATAAAGCAGACCCGGCCAACCCTGGCCAAAGCTGCCGGGGATTTGGGAGACGCTGAGCTGTCTGGCTGGAAAGGCGCCGGAGTAGGTTTCATAGAAGCGAATCGAGGAATCAATGTCGCGAGCGAGTTGTTTCAAGGCGCCAGCCGGACTAGGCGGAGGCGGCGGAGACAAACTGAGATGCGAGGTGGCCTGAGGCGACCCGAAAGGCCGGGGCATTTCGGCGATCGGGTCTAGCGTGTTTGCTCGAAGCTGCTCCGCGAGGGCCTGCTCGAGCTGACGATTGGCGTAGACGTCGACGGAGTAGTTTGCGGCGGACACCGAGGCGATCGCGTACTCGCCAAGATTGAATCCGGCGACGGACGCGGGCTTGTCTGTGCGCCATTGGCCGGTGCGCTGGTCGCCATCTTCGCGTTCACTGATTTTTGTGCCGGTAGCGGCCAAGCGAAGTTTGTGGGGCCAGTGAAAGGTCAGATCGTATTCGGAGAACTGCGCGTTATCGCCGAAATGGGGATACCAGCCTTCGCGCGCGCTGACGAATAGCACGCCGTTGCCCGCGTCGCGGATGACGTTGCCGTGGTAACGAAAAGTGATTTCGAATTCTTCGCCCTTCGGCGGAGCGCGAGAGAGAACCGCAAACAGGGCGTCGGTGCCGCGGGCTTTGCGCTCTTCGGAAGTGGTGGCGTCATTGGGATAAGTGAAGAGAGTTTCGTCGCGAAGAGTGGCGGAATCGACTGTAAGGAAACGGGAAAATTCGAAGCCGAGCAGGCGCTGGCCGGGGCTCTCGGCACGCATACGGACCGTCGCCTGGCCGCTAATCGAATTGTCCTGATTGATGGTGGCGTCGATTTTGTAATGCAGGGCGCGAAAAGCAGGCGGTAAAGGAGCAGTTCCCGGCAGCCGGTAAGAGCTCCAGATGTCGTAAAAGTCCGAGCCGTTGGACTTTTTGCCCTGGCCGAACATCTCGGTTTCGTCGCGGATGTCGTCGTAGATGAAGTCGAATAGACCGGTCTGGATGCCACTGAGAGAGGCCGCGAAGTAAGGACGGGAAACTTCGGAGAGTGCGTCGTAGAGAAAGCGCAAGGAATGTGCCGGCGCTCGAGCCTGAACTGCCGGCTGCCAAAGGTTGGCGAAAGACGAGTCGGTCTGCGGCTTGATTTGCGCAACATCGAATTGGTGTAGCAATTCGCTGGCAGTGTCTTCGGTGAAACGAAGATAAGCGCTGGTAAAGTCCTGATCGAGCATAGGCGCGCCGAGAAAATAGCCGAGCTGCTGTTTTTCGACCGGATCGCGCGGGGAGGCAAGAATGTGGCCGCGGCCGGAGTAAACAGCACCGGTGATTTTTCCGTCAAACGCAGTGAAGAAAGCTAAGGTGCCATCCTCAAGCTGAAGTTTGGCGTCACCACGGCGAAGCTCGATATGGGAGCCGGGCTCGATTTTGTAGACAGCCGCGGCGTCGGCTTGCAGGTGATTGAGGGCGGACAGGATTTCGCGCGGTTCGCGAGGCGGGGGCTGCTGCGCCGGAGCGCAGGTTCCGTAAATCGCGGCAAATGTCGCAAAGACGAGGGCCCGGGAGTTCATGCTGGCAGTGTAGTCAGATAGGACATGCAGCGGCAAGGTTGCCCGAAGCGTGTCTGCGCGTGGGAGTACATTGAGAAAATGCGCAGTGACCGGAAAAATTGGCTGGAGCTGGTGCTTGCGGCGGCCCTGTTGTGCGGTGCGAGCAGCACGCAGGCCGACACAATCGTGCTGAAAAACGGTAAACGCATCATTGCCCTAAGCGTGACGCAGGATGGCGACAAAATTCACTATGAGACGGCAGCAGGAACGCTGACGCTGCCGCGCGCGATCGTAGACCACGTGGAGCGCGGCGGAGCGTCAGCGGTTGATAGTTCTCTAGACGCAAGAATGCTCTCTTTAAAACCACCTGAAGTTGCTGCTTCCGACGCGGCGCTATCCTCAAGGAAGGGCGAGATTGAGGCCCGCGTAATTCACGACGGAGAGGTAGATCGTACTTACGTTGCGGATCTAGAGACCGAAGCTCGTTCGGGTAAGGCGCTGGCGAACTGGAATGCGGCGCTGGCTCATCATGTGGCTGCACTGTTCGAGTCCGCGCATGGGGAGATGGACTTGGCGATCGCGGATGAGCAGCAAGCCGTGACATACGCGCCGGAACAGCCGGTGTTCTTGATGAATGCCGCCTACCTCCATCTTCGGCGAAGCGAATACACACAATCACTGGAATATCTCAAGCGGGTCCACCGAGTTGCGCCGGAAGATCCGGACGCAGCGAAACTGACCGGCTGGGCGTACTACGGCTTGAACAAGCTGGACCTGGCGGTGGGCGCATGGCAGCACGCGCTGACGCTGCGGCCGGATGCGGAAACCGAAGCCGCACTCAAGAAAGCCTTGCGAGACAAGGAAGAAGAAGCGCAGTACAAGGAAAATGAGAGCAGGCACTTTACGCTGCGTTACAGCGGCGCCTCGGAGCCGGCACTGGCGCGCGATGTTTTGCGCGCGCTAGAACATCACTTTGACGCGATTGAGGCTGAGCTGAGCTATTCGCCGCCAGATTCGATCGGTGTGATCCTCTACACGCAGCAGGCGTTTGCGGACATCACCGCCGCGCCGGCTTGGGTGGGCGCGCTGAACGATGGAAGGATTCGCGTTCCGGTGCAGGGGCTGAGTAGCGTGACGCCAGAGCTGTCACGGGTGTTGCGGCACGAGCTGACGCACAGCTTTATCCAGCAAAAAACACACGGGCGCGCGCCGACTTGGATTCAGGAAGGCCTGGCGCAGTGGATGGAAGGGAAGCGCAGCGACGTGAATGTAGCAGCGCTGATTCGGATGGCGAACAGCGCGCCGGAGCAGGCCACGGCGCATTTTGAAGGCGACTGGATGAAAATGCGGAATGACGTGGTGGGTGTAGCCTATGCCTGGGCGCTGGCGAATGTGGAGTGCATTCTGCATTCGGGCGGAATGACCGACTTCGACCGCATCATGGATCGCCTGGCGGCAGGTGCATCGCCGGAAGCCGCCACCAAGGCGGTCACGCGCAATGACTATGCGGAGCTGACCAGCGCAACCGCAGCGTACTTGCGCGAAGCGTATGGCAACTGATTCTTGTGGGAGAACAATGGAAGCATGGCGTTGATCAAGCAGTTTGGATTGCACTGGCCCCGAAACACCGAAAATCTGGAAGAAATCGAGGATGTAGCCGGGCACAAATCCGGCGTCTACGTGCTGTATCACGGGGCGATGCCGGTATATATCGGGCGCGGGGCGATCAGCGCGCGGTTGCTGAGCCACGCAAAAGAGGGTTCGAGGAAAGAACAATTCTGGGACCGTTTTTCGTGGTTTGTGGTAGGTAACACAAAGCAGGAACGCGAATTGGAGTCGCTGTTGCTCGAAGCGCTGCCGTTTTACGTTCGAAGCTTGAACAAACAGGCGGGAAAGCTGTCACGGAAATTACAGATCGCGGCCCCGAGCGGCGACTTGATGAATGTCGCGCTGCCGCGTCTCGCCCCCGGCCGCCGCGGACGGCGGATGTAACGTCAGCTGTGCGACAGCATTGCCGCGAGAAGAGCGGCCCGCTCCGGCATGGCCTTGGCGATGATGTATTCGCCCGGCGAGTGCGCACCGTCGCCGAGCGCTCCAAAACCATCCAGCGTCGGGATGCCGAGCGCAGCGGTGAAATTGCCGTCCGAGCCGCCCCCGGCGGTGCATTCGCCGATCTCCAAGCCCATTTGTTTTCCGAGCTCCACGGCGCGTTGATAAAGAGCTGCGCTGTGCTTACGTTCGAGCGGTGCGCGGCTGAAGCCGCCGCGGATTTCGAGTTTCGCGCCGGACAAAATCGGTTTCAGAGTTCGCAAGCGTTTTTCAATGGCTCGCATGTCGGCGATGCGGAGAGCACGTAGGTCAATGACCACTTTGGCGCAATCCGGAATGACATTGGAACGCGTACCGCCGTCGATGACGCCGGCGTTTACGGATACGCCGCGACGCGAGTCATTCCATTCCTTGATGTGCGCGACTTGCAACGCGACCTCGTGAATCGCGTTGACGCCTTTTTCGGGCGCGAGGCCGGCGTGAGAAGCGCGACCGTGAACGATGATTTCCGCTTCTCCAACTCCTTTGCGTGCAGTCTTGAGCAGACCTTTGGGGCCTAGCGCGGGCTCCAGAACGAAGACAGCGTCACTTCGCTTGGCTTCCGTTTCGAGCAGCTTACGCGACGATTCGCTGCCGATCTCCTCGTCGGAGGTCCACAGGAAAACGATTCTCTTGGCCAAAGGCGTGCCGAGCTGTTGCAGAGTGTCCAGTGCAAACAATGCCTGGACAATACCCGCCTTCATGTCAAACACGCCAGGCCCAAAGACCTTTCCGCCTGTAATGCGAAACGGCATCTTCTGCAAAGTGCCGCTGCCATAGACCGTGTCGTAGTGGCCGAGGACAAAAAGTTGGCCACGCTTGGCGCCGCCTTGTGGTACGTGGGTCATACGCAAATGCGCGCCGCGGTGTTTTTGCTCGAGGAATTCAACTTCGATGCCAGGACGCTTCCAGGCGGTCGCAATCAATGCAGCACAGGAGTCCGCGTGAGCTTTCTCGGTGCTGGGCGACTCGCAGCAGGCAAATTCCTTCAGCGTTTCCAGCATGGCTGGAAGCTTGGCGCGCAAACTCTTCAGCAAGCTCTTGGCTTCGGGGTGTTGAATCATGGTTGCAGATGCTAGCAACCCTGCGCAGAGGTGGCAAATTCGACGCCTCCTGTGGAGCCGCGGCAGGGCGGCTAATCGAGCCCGTCCGGCGCCCTTCCATGCACAATCTGCTGGCCGGGACTGCCACTGCGTCCGGTATAATGATAGTTTTGGCGGTGAGCCGCTACGCCGCTGAGTGTGGGGCCGTGCGACGGAGAACTCGATGATCATGGACGTGACAGAAATCCAGAGATACCTGCCGCATCGCTATCCGTTTCTGATGGTGGACGGCATTCTGGAAATGGAACGCCTGAAGCGCATCGTCGGCGTGAAGAACGTCAGCATCAATGAAGCGCATTTTCAAGGGCATTTTCCGGGCAAGCCGGTCATGCCAGGCGTACTGATCATCGAAGCCATGGCGCAGACGGGCGGACTGCTCTTGTTGCTGGAAGTTCCCGATCGTGAAAACAAGCTGCTCTTTTTCGCTGCCGTGGATGGCGCGCGTTTTAGGCGGCCGGTGGTGCCCGGTGACCAGCTCAAGATTGAAATGACCGTGCTGGCGTGGCGTGGCGATTTTTGCAAGCTCGAAGGAAAGGCTCTGGTCGACGGGCAGCTGGCGGCGGAAGCCACTTTGATGTGCAAGATGGTGGATCGCGAGGCAGGGCAAAAGGCTGCCGGTGCCGCGCAAAAAGCAGAAGCGGGTCAGAAAGAGAAAGACGCCGGGAAATGAGTAGTCCCGAAATTCATCCGAGCGCGTTAGTCGCGGCTTCGGCGAAACTCGCGGGTGGCGTCAAAGTTGGAGCATTCGCGGTCGTTGGCGAGGCAGTTGAGCTTGGTGAAGATTGCATCGTTCATCCGCATGCGATGATTTACGGGCCGTCGCGTTTCGGCGCGGGGAACGTTTTTCACCCCTTTTGTGTCGTCGGCGGTGACCCGCAGGACTACACCTTTTCCGGCGAACGCACCGAGTTGCATGTCGGCGACAAGAATATTTTTCGTGAATACGTGACGGTCAGCCGCGGCACTAGAAAAGGCAGCGGCGTCACGCGTCTCGGCAGCGAGAATTTTCTGCTGGCGTATGTGCACGTCGGCCACGATTGCCAGATTGGCAGCAATAACCTGTTCGTGAACGCAGCCACGCTTGCAGGTCACGTAACGGTTGAAGATTTCGCGACGATCGGTGCGCTGTCGCCAATACATCAATTTTGCCGCGTCGGAGGTTATGCGTACATCGGCGCTTCGACCGTGATTGTGCAGGATGTGCCGCCGTTTTCGCGCATCGTCACCGAACGCGAAACGAAATCGTTTGGGCCCAACTCCATCGGGCTGGAGCGCAAGGGTTTTTCCGCTGAACGAATCAAAACGCTACAGCGCGCCTTCCGCTTGCTGTCGCGATCAAAATTGAACACGTCGCAGGCGCTGGTGGAAATGCGCGCACAGTTTGCTGATTCCGAGGACGTGCACCGACTGGTGAAATTTATCGAAGCCGCCGAACGCGGCATCGTGAAATAGGCGGGCGACCTTTTCCGAGATGACCGCAAGCATTTTCAGGAGCAACGGCTGGGGCCTCATCGCCGGCAACGGGCGCTTTCCGTTTCTGGTTTTGGAAGGCGCGCGCAGCCAAGGCATTGATATGGCGGTGATTGCGATCAAGGAAGAAGCGGATCCAGAGCTTGCGAAGCAGGCCCAACGCCTTCATTGGGTGAGCCTCGGCGAATTATCGAAAACGATCGATCTGCTACATCAGGAAGGTGTCGGCCGCGCGGTCATGGCCGGGCAAGTGAAGCACAACAAGATTTTCAGCTCGATTCGACCAGACTGGAAGCTGGCCAAGCTACTTTTTAGTTTGCCGCGGAAAAGCACCGACGCACTGATTGGTGCGGTGGCCAAAGTACTCGAAGACGAAGGCATTCATCTGGTGGACTCGACGCTTTTCCTGAAGCCGCTCGTTCCTGATGCCGGCGTTCTCACCCGCCGCGCGCCGAGCGAACACGAAGCTGCCGACATCGCCTATGGCCTTGGCGTCGCGCGCCAAATCGCCGGCATGGACATCGGTCAGACGGTGGTGATTTCCGATCAGGCGTGCGTGGCTGTGGAGGCCATGGAAGGCACCGATGAAACCATCGCGCGCGCCGCTCGTATCGCTTCAGGCAAGCCGCTCGTTGTCGTGAAAGTCAGCAAGCCAAAACAAGACATGCGCTTTGACGTTCCGGTCGTCGGCCTGCCTACCATTGCGACCATGAAAGCTGCCGGTGCGACCGCACTGGCAGTCGACGCGCAGCGAACACTTTTTTTCGATCGCGCAGCCCTCATCTCGGCGGCGGAGGAAGCCGGCATCACCATTCAGGCCGTTCCACCCACCGCGGCTACGGAGCCAAACGCTTCGCTAAAGGGAATAGGGAGGAAATGACGGCTGCCGCGAATCAACGGGCTCGTGTGGCCGTCGTCGGCTGCGGTGAATTTGGCCGCAACCACGCGCGTCTGTATCGCGAAATGGAATCCGCGCAACTCGCAGGCGTGTTTGACACGGACCCGGCACGCGCCGCTGCCTTCGCGCAAGGATTTCAAACCCAGGCGTTCTCTTCTTTGCAAGCGATGCAGGGCAAAGTGGATGCAGCAAGCGTTGCCGTTCCGACTGTCGCCCATGCCGAAGTGGGCTGTCGCCTGATGGAACTGGGCATGGACGTACTCGTCGAAAAGCCGATGGCCAAGGATCTTCCCGATGCCGACGCGCTCCTCGCTTCTGCGAAAAAACATGCCCGCATCCTGCAAGTTGGCCACGTCGAGCGCTTCAATCCTGCAGTGCTCGCTGTGGAGCCCATTCTCAATCGTCCACTTTTCTTTGAGGTGCATCGCCTCGGTGTTTTCACGCCACGCAGCCTCGACGTAGATGTCATCTACGACTTGATGATCCACGATCTGGACATTTTGCTCGCGCTCGTAGGTGAGCCGGTCATTGAAGTCAAAGCTGTTGGCATACCCGTGCTCAGCGACAAAGTAGACATCGCTCATGCTCGCCTCGAATTTTCCGGTGGCGCCGTTGCCAACGTTACCGCCAGCCGCGTCTCCACCGAACGCGTCCGCAAGGTCCGCTTCTTCCAGCAGCACGAATATATTTCGTTGGACTACGCTCGCCGCGACGCTCTGCGCGTCCGCGTCAAACCACCTGTGGTTGAGCCACTCATACAGACCGGCGTTCAACCCGAATTTGCTTTTGAAAAACTGTCCGCCGCGGGAATCGAACCGCTGCGTGCGGAGCTCGAAGCCTTTCTTGAAGCGGTCCGTACTCGTAAAGAACCCAAGACCAACGGCACGGCGGGGCGTGCCGCACTCGAATTGGCCACCCGCGTCATGGCGTGCATCCAGGAACACGCCGCGCGCGTCCAACCAACAGCCGGCAATCCGGGTGTGGATTTGCCTGCTTTTGCTCATCCTAGAAAAGAAGGCACATGATCCCACGGTCCCTGGTACCGTTCGATGCTCGCCCATCCGCGCTGGAGCCCAGCTCGCGCCGCCGCCCCACCACGCTCGATGACCGCACGCTCGTTCCGGCGGGTATGACGCCCACGCCGCTCGAAACCAAATCCAGCATTCCGGCCAATCTACCACTCGAATCCATTGCCCATCGCTTCGTCGTTCCGCGCGACATCAAGCCCGAAGCCTACGCGGTGCAAGAAGTCTCGACGCTTCCACTGCAGCCTTCTGACCTCGATGAACGCATTATCGTACCGGCGGGCGCGTCTCCGCCGGAAATCGTCTCCCCTCCTCCCCGGGTTTCCGAAGAATTAGTCGAGAAAGACGTTTTCCTCACGGGCGAAGTCAATTTCCTGGCCAACGCCGAAACGCGCGAGCGAAAGGCGCGCGAAAATCGCTGGCTGACCGTCACTCTTTACGGTTCGGTTGTACTGGCAGAGCTGATTTTCGTGCTTCTGGTCTTCCTCGTTCCGAGCCTGTTTCGACGCCGTGAACCCACTTCAGCCGAGCAGGAAATCGCGCGCAAGCAGATGACTCTGCTGTTGCCACCGGGCTCGTTTGAACCTTCGCGCCCGGAGCCGCGCGTGGTCACGCCTCCCCCTAAAGTCAAAGTGGATCCCCGCATTCTGCGCAAAATCGCTCCACCGGAACCAGTAGTCCCGACGCAACCCGCGCAGCCAAGAATCGAACCCAAGGAACTTCCCGCCGCTCCGGCTCCACAGCCCAACTCCAATCAGCCGCCTCCGCCTGCTCCGGCACCCAAACGGGAAAATGCGACGAACAATGCTCCAAAGCTTGAATTGCCGGATACCCCTACTGCTCGTCCGAACCTCACTCTCCCGAAGACATCTTCGAATCCGTTGCGCGATACCCTGCGGGACATGTCACGCCAGGGCAACACAGGCGGCTCCAGCGGCGCATTTTCCGCGCCCGCCCCGCGCGTTGCGCCCGGTGGTGGCGGCCGTCTGGGTGGCGGCGACGCTCAAGGTAACAGCGGCATGAGTGGGGCCTATCAGATACTCACGCCCACCGAAGGCGTGGACTTCAGCGATTACATGGCCCGTGTTCTCGCCAGCGTGCGCCGCAACTGGTACGCGGTCATGCCGGAGTCGGCGCAGCTGGGCGACCGCGGCCGCGTCGTTCTCGAATTCAGCATCCGCCGTGATGGCAGCGTTCCCAATGAAGATCCGCAGCGACTGCTCGGTTCCGGCAAAGAGCCGCTCGATCGCGCCGCTGTTTCCGCCATTCGCTCGTCGAATCCGTTCGACCACTTGCCCCCGGCCTTCAGCGGTCCCGAAATCCGTTTGCGTTTCATTTTCTTGTACAATCTACCCCTCGATGCCGCCAACCAGTAGCAATCTGCCCGCATGCTCGAAACAAATTGCGAGCTCTCCGAATCGGCGGACCGCGATCTCACAAACTGGCGCAACGCAAGCTTGACGTTTATTGGAGTTTCTTCCGCGGGTCGCGAAGCTGGAAGACTCGCGCAGCATCGGAGCAGCCCTCGGGGGCTCAAAGCTCGGCGAGTTCTGGAAACTATCGGGTTGGCGGCTAGCGCCACTATTCTCAAGGTCCTGGTTTTCCGTCTTGGACACCCGAGAGAGATTTATCGCTGATAGGATGTCGCGGTACAGGTGTATATGATTTATCGGGCAAGGTCGTATGCTGTTTGAGTTCTTGAAACAGTCCATGAAGCCTACACGCCAACAAGTCGTCGGCAGTATCCTTCTCGCCGCCGTTGTCCTCATTATCTTCATGGCTCGCGCCCGGCATATTTTCGCCCGATGATGTCTCTCCCAACGCTGGTCGCCATCGTGGGCCCTACGGCCTCGGGCAAATCTTCGCTCGGCATTTTCCTGACTAAAGAGTTTTCCGGCGAAGTGATCGCTTGCGATTCCACGCAGCTTTATCGAGGCTTCGACATCGGCACGGCGAAGCCAACGCTCACCGAGCGCCAATCCGTTCCGCATCATCTTCTCGACATTCTTGAACCGGCGGACGTTTCCACCGCCGGCGGTTATCGCGAACGCGCCATTGCCATCCTCGCGGATCTGCGCGCCCGCCAACGTCTTCCTGTGTTTACGGTTGGAACTGGCCTTTACCTGCGCGCGCTTCTTGAAGGATTGGCCGACCTCCCACAGCGTTCGGAAGAAATTCGCGAGCGGCTCCGCGCTGCCGCCGCGGAACACGGCCAGGGAT
>AR_comb_assmDRAFT_10431857_pt1 | contig 13307 bp, 10 predicted proteins | sample ArasoioldDNA_FD_10543 | JGI IMG/M metagenome (IMG submission 10543) | reverse complement strand
GGCTGCGCAGCTTGCGGCGTATGCGATCGTCCTGCCGTCGATCGGAAATGGCGGTCGCTATCAGCCGATGGTGCTCGCGCTGATCAGCCCCTGGACGATCGCTGGCGTTCGCGCGATGCGCCGACCCGCGGTCCAGACCGCGGTGCTCACGAGTGTCGTCGTCTTAGGGCTGTCGTCGCTGATCGTCTGGCGTGGGGTGACGGAGGCGGCGACAACGCACATCAACAGCGTGCACCGCCGCGCCGCCGCATGGATCGCGGCGCAGGTGCCCGCGGAGGAACCGATCGCAGCGTACGATATTGGCGCGCTCGCCTGGGAATTACCCGGGCGGCGCGTAATCGATCTTGGCGGTCTTGTGGACCCGGCGTACTTACCGTTCATGCGGGCACGCGCCGCCTGGCAATATCTGGACCTTCAACACGTGCGGTGGGTGGCGGTGCCGGAACGCGCGCCGGATACGCCACCTCAAATCGTCGCGCCGCTGGCACTGGCGCTCGGCCTGTTCGCGAACGATCGTCCGGGGATCGAGCGCTGGAGCGCGTCGACGCCGATGGCCGTGTGGAGCGTCGGTTGGAACTCGGTCGGTCATGCGTACCCGCAGATAGGCGTTTATGAGATACCCGCAGGACCTGTGGATGCGGCGCCGACAGTCGCCCGGCTTGTGGCGGTGACCCAAATGCCCAGTAGTGTGAATCCATAGATCGATCCGATGATGGACCACGACCAAACGGACGTGTTTGCGAGGTAGGAGACGATCAACATGGGTGCGCACCACCCCAACGCCACGCCAGACATCCAGGTCTTTACACGAGTGCCGGGAAGGAGCCACGAACCGTAGTACACCCAGCCAAGCGGCGAGGCCAGCAGGCTGACCGCAAGAAGCGGCATCCATGCGGTATTCAGCGTGTGGTTTCGCATTCGCCAAATTGTCCACAACGCGATCGCCACGCCGCTGCCTGTCCACAGCAATACCGGCGTAAGAAGAGGCAGCCGCGAACCGACTGCTGCAAGAGACGCGTTCATCGTCTCCGAACCCCACGTGATTCCACGCAGCGCTGTGAGCCACGCGAAATACGTATCGACGCCAAAAACAAGAACGCCACAGCAGACGGCGGCCGCCGCACCGACACAGACGCCACTCAGCACGCGCCACGCGCCGCGAGCGGCATACCATACGACGAGAGGCCAGAGGATTGGCTTGCACGAGACCACGATGCCGGCGTACAGGCCGCCACGCAGATTCTCTCCACGCGACAGGCTCCGGTACGCAAGCCACAGCACGACACCGAGTACTGCGGTGACCTGCCCGGTAAAAGCCATGGTCACGTTCGGCGCCCACAACAGCGCCCAGGCGACGTACTCGGGCGTCCACCTTTCGTGCTGCTCGCGCAGCCACCAGGTCAGCCCTGCTGCCAGCAACCACGCGCTGAGCGTCCACCAGATCACGGCCGCCAGCCGCAGCGGTAATAGCGTGAGCGGCTTCATGAGCAGCAGGAAATGAGGCGGGTTTAGATTCGTAAATCTGTCGCCGGTGGCGACGGTCGGATCCCCCGGGTGGCCTACGTATGGGTCGGAAGCGGAAGCGCTCCGATAGAAGATGCCGAAGTCATTACCGCGGACGTCCGGAACGGCCCGCAGAAGCCAGGTCCACTGAATCGCTGCCAAGACAAACAGCAGTGCCGTTCTTCTGTTGGCACGCGACATCGTGACGGCGGCGGGCAAGTCGTGTACCGCGCGAGTTCGGTTTACCGCCGCTTAATCACCGATCGAATAACGACACCTTTGTCATGAATCTTTCAATTCTGATGTGGTTTCGTAACGATCCTCGCCCGATGTTCCCGTTCGTGCGTACACGGTCATCAAGGAGGGGCTGGACAGAGAGTTCTCGAACATGTATTCCGCGCCAGATGGCGTTTTGCCCGAGATTATCGACCTGTACGCCAAGCATTTCACCCACGACGACGTGCTCGGATTATTGGAGTTCTACGGTTCTCCTGTGGGTCAAAAGGCAATCACCGTCATGCCGCTGTTGATGCAGGAAGGTGCCGCCGTCGGGCAGCAGTGGATGGACAAAAGAAGGCCGCAAATAGAGGATACGCTCCGCCGCCGTCTTCGCGAGGGGGCCTGACCCCATAACAGAAGGATTCATTGCGACGCGCATGCATCGTTCGAGGTAGCGGCGACGAAGCGGAGCGAATGTTCGGATATCGTCCCTCCCTCCTTTCGTGTTAGCTTTCCCGACCCGAACGTTATATCCCTCGATAGCGCAGCGTCCCTTGTGCGCCTTGGGTGCCGCGCGGAAGAAGGGGTTCGGTGCGCAGCGTGCGAACACTCCTGGAAATCACGTTGGCGTGACCCTCGCGCGGTCGAAGACGGTACGCGGCGCGGTGAGGTTCGGCGTGAATTCGAGCGTCGAGCACGGCAGTGACGTGCTACCTGTCGCCACTTCATCATGTTGTCGCAGGGCAACGACACGGACATCCAATGCCTTGCTGGAGGATGAACAGTATGGGCACCGAAGAGAAGCAGCTCGTACGAGAATCAGGCAGCATGCCCGAACGGCGTCTGACGACGGCGACGATGATCGACTTGTACGCTGCGCGACAGTATCTGGGGCTGGAGACCCTTAAAGAAACTGGTCTTCGCATTCCCGTCCAGGTGTACTTCAAGGACCCGGACGTCGCTGAGGCAACGGAGGTTGCGGGTATCGATGACGAATTCACGACGCCGTGGGAGCCAGGCCTTCGCGATGGACCCACGAGCGCGCGATTCGCCGTCGTCGATTACGACGCAACGAAGAACGAACTGGCGCCTCCTGCGATCTGGGACCGGAAGAGAAGTTGTTATCTGGCGCCAGATCGCACGACGGTCCTGGATGGAACCACGAAACATCTGCCTCAGTATCACCAGCTCAGCGTGTGGGCAATCGTGCAGAACACGCTGGATTTCTTCGAGAGCAGCTCCGGCGTAGGCCGCAGAATAAGTTGGGCGTTCGACGGGAACCGCCTGATCATCGTGCCGCACGCCGGATACGGCGAGAACGCCTACTACGACCGGGCCAGCAAGTCGTTGCAGCTGTACTGGTTCAACAACGACAAAGGCACCGTCTTCACGTGTCTGTCGTCCGACATCGTGAACCACGAATTCGGCCATGCTGTCCTCGACGGTCTGCGACCGCATTACTACGAATCGGTCGACGGGCAGACTGCCGCGTTTCATGAGTTCGTCGGCGATCTCACCGCGATCCTGATGGCGTTTCGCAACAACGCATTTCGCAAAATCGCGCTTCAGGAAAGTCATGGCAAGCTGACCGATGCTCAGTTGCTCGCTGGCCTCGCGCAGCAGTTCGGCAAAGCGACTGAGGGAGCGCCCTATCTTCGCAGCGGCCTGAACGAGAAGACGATGCACGATCTCAAAGGGAATCTCGAGCCGCATGCGTTGTCCGAGGTCATGACCGGCGCGATGTTCGACATTCTCATGGGCGTGTTTGCCAGCCACCAGAAGAACGAACTGAAACGTGCACAGGCCGCGGGAAGCTCGAACCCGAGCGACATACGAGCGCTGGCCGACACTGTGCCACGGATGCAGATGCTTGCCATTCAGCCGCTCGATCTTCTGCCGCCCTGCGACGTGACATTCAGGGACTATGCGCTGGCCGTACTTCGCAGCGAACAGGTCACCAATCCGACCGATCCGAGTGGCTATCGGCATTTGATGATCGACTGCTTTATCAAGCGCGGTGTCCTGAACGAAACGGACGGGGAGCGGCTCATGGAGATCGGGCCAGTGTTCAGCCGCCAGGCGCTCGATGTCTTCCATTCCGTCGATGCCATCGCCGCGTCGCGTGGCGGCGCCTACCGCTTTCTCGACGACAACCGCGCCAAGCTCCTGATTCCGCAGAACGCGGACATCATCGTTCCCGAAGTCGTGCGGGCCCAGAAGCGCTCGCGCGATGGTTTGCCGCAACCTGAGCAGACGATCGTGCAGTACCTGTGGCGCGAGGAATTGTTGCTCGAGGGATCCCGGTTCGGACGTTTTGCCGGAGAACGAACGACGATGCTGTGCGGTGCGACGATGGTGCTCGACCCAAACGGCAATGTGATCCACTGGGCGCGGAAGCCCGGTACGCTGCCCGTGGGCGACTCGAAAGCAGCCCAAACCGAGCAGACTGACGGTTTCAGGCGGCGCGACCAGTTCCTCCACACGATTGCGGCACGCGTCGCCTCGGGAGAGATCGGTGAAACGGTTGGAGGTGAACTGGGGCTCCTCGAACGGGCGTCGCCACCGTTCACCGTGCAGCGCGTTGATGGAGGTATCCGCTTCGGCCTGGCGCCACACTTCTCACTGAGCGGCTACGGTGAACGCGACGAGACGGGAGATCGGCAATGGCAGATAAGCTTCTGATTCGGCTGTTCGACGTCGGTCTTGGCGACTGTATCTATTGCCGAATCCCAAAGGCGCACACAGACGGTCGGGATTTTCACATCCTGATCGATTGCGGAACGTTGACCGCCACCGACGGTCTAACGGACGCCGTCAACAACCTCAAGCCGCTCCTGCCGTCGATCGACGGCAAATCTCACCTCGACTTGCTCGTCGTGACGCACGAGCACAAGGACCACATGGCCGGTTTCGGCATGAAGCTCTGGGATGGTTTTTCATTCGGCGCAATCTGGATGAGCGCTGCAATGGACCTCAATCATCCGGAGGCGAAACGAGCGAAGAAGCTTCAGGGCTTCGCAGCAGCTGCAATGGAGCAGGCCGTAAAGTTGAACCTCGCGCTTGGTCCGCAGTTGACCGACCTCGCGGCCGCGCTGGCGCTCAACAAGGACGCGATGGCAACGCTGCGTGAGACGCTGCCGAGAGCGAGCAAGATCAAGCCGACGTACGTTCATTCCAAGTCAAGCAAGAACGATCTCGCACTGCCGCTCGCAGGAGCGACTGTCAGCGTGCTGGGCCCCGAGAAGGACATCGATTATTTCTACTTAGGCAAGGATGGTGATCCGTCCCTGCGTCGCCTTCTGGGATTCATCGACACGGGTCTGCCGGATCCGGTCACAGCCGTGCCCGAAGCAGGCTCCATTCCAACGCCGAGCAATATCGATCCCAGCGACTTCCGCCTGTTGCGTTCGCGCATGCTCTCCACCGCACTGGCATTCGCCGACCTCTCTGGGAAGGTGTGCAACAACACCAGCGTCGTTCTGATGATCGAATGGAAGGGCCGACGGCTGCTGTTCGTGGGCGATGCCGAATGGGACGGCGCATTCAAGGCCGGCACGAAGGCGAATTGCTCCTGGAACGTCATGTGGAATCTGCGAAAGGAGCAGCTGAACGGTCCGTTGGCGTTCTACAAGATCGGTCATCACGGCAGCGTGAATGCGACGCCGTGGGGACAGACGCCATCGGCCAGAGACGGCGAGCCGCTCGCCATTCTCGATGCGATCCTGCCGGTCGGTTCCAAGTCAAATGCACAGGCAATCGTGTCGACGCGTCGAGCCATCTACGAGACGATTCCGCGCAGCGATCTCCTCGCTGAGATCGGCGCGCGCGTGTCGAATACAAGGAATTATGCCGACGCCTTCAAGCGGGCGGGGAAGAACACCTCAGAGGTACCCATGTTTGCCGAATTCGAACGCGAGTCCTTCGCAAAGTCGCAGCCGTACCGCACCGATCTCGAGCGGATGCTCGTCGAATCCCAAAAGTTCGTCGACGTCGAAATCGATGCGTAGGGGTAGACCTGGTCGGCGAACGATCACCTTGCGTGATGCTGCTCGGCGCGACAGGTCTTTACACCGTCGAGAATCCGGTGAATCAGTCTGTGAAGTCATTCGATGACGCGCTCTGGTGGGCGATCACTACCACCACGACGGCTGGATATGGCGGGCTCCGATGTCAGACAGAATCCGACACAGTGGGCCCGTCTACCGCAGCAACTCCGGCAATCAGACGAACTTCGCTTGACGGCGTGTCGTCAACCGTGATTTAAGTCGCGCGCTCGCATTCTTCTGATGCTCGATACCTTCGCACCTTCGTCGGCGATCGCGGCAGCGCTCGTCGCGACGTTCACGACGGTGTTTCTCGCCGAGGTCGCCGGCGACAAATTGATCTATACCGCGGGCGTGCTCGTGACGCGCTATCGCCTCGCGCCCGTCATTGTCGGCGTGACACTCGCGTTCGGCGCGAAGATGGCAGTGGCTGTAGTGGTCGGTCGCGCGATCGGTGCACTGCCACGCGCGGCGCTCGCTGCTGCAACGGTCGCAGCATTCGCGTGGGTCGTGTGGCAGATGTCGCGTGAGACGGAGGAGACGACGACCGTTGCTCAAGCGGGCAGCGGTGCACGCACGGTTGTCGTGTCCTTCACATCGGTGTTTTTCACTGAGTGGGGCGACCCGGGGCAGCTGGCTGCGGCGGCGCTCGCAGCGGACATCGGTCGGCCGTTGGTCGTCTGGTCCGGCGCGGTGCTGGCGATGCTTGCGAAGGCGGCCATCGGTGCGTTCGTGTCGGCGGGGCTGATGCGGCACGTTCGTCATCGCCTGCCCTCGACGGGGGTGCGCTACGGACGCGTCGCTGTGATGATTGCCGTTGGCGTGTGGTCATTGGCCGAAGTGTGGACGCGAAAGGAACTACCGCGATGAAGCGCAGCGTGTCATCCAAACGGGCGACCCGAAAGACAGCGTCAAGGAAACGCACCGAATCCAGACAACGCCCCGTTCCGGTGTTGGCCGCACCTGGCAAAACGGTGGACGCTCCGGACACTGGCGGTCCAGGCACGAGCGAAGACGTGCTCATCGCCGGCCGTGTACTGCCGGAAAGTACCGTCACGCGCGGTCCGCGTAAGTCCCGGTCCGCGGCACCACCGCCGCCTCGGCTCGTCAATCACAAGACACGTGCGGGGTGGTTCCAGTCGCGAGCTTCGTGGCCGATGCGCGAGGCCCCTGTCGCCCGTGTCGTGGCGCAACGCGACGCGACGCAGAAGTCTCTCCCCGCCGCTTCCGGGGCGGCGCAGTGGGAGTCCATCGGTCCGACAAACATCGGCGGTCGCCTCACCAGTCTGGTCTGCGATCCTGGCAACGCCGAACGCATTTGGGTGGGCGCGGCCGGCGGGGGCGTCTGGTTCAGTCCCGATGCCGGCCAAACCTGGCGTGCTCAGTGGCACGACCAGGATGTGCTCAACGTCGGAGCGCTCGCTATCGACCCGCGCAACCCACAGACGCTGTACTGCGGCACAGGCGAGGCGAACCTCTCGGCGGACTCATATGGCGGCGTCGGCCTGTACCGTACGGTCGATGGAGGCGCCACGTGGCGGCTACATGCATCGGTCGACCGCGCCGGCGTACCTCGGCGCATCGGCGCGATCGCCATCGACCCTTTCGACTCGCGACATCTCATTCTCGGCGGCGTCGGGTTCGGCGAAGTCGCACGCGGTGGTGACCTCGGTGGCATGTACGAGTCGCACGACGGTGGCATCAATTGGAGGCGTTTCACCTTTGCGACCAGCGGCAATTACTGGTGCCACTCGGTCGTGTTCGATCCAGCGCAGGCGGGCGTCGTTTATGCTGCCATCACCGCTCGCGGACCGGCCAGCGGCATTTATCGGACGGCCGATGGCGGCAGCACCTGGCAACATCTCACCTCTGGGCTCCCGCCAGCCGAACGCTTCGGCCGGACTTCACTCGCCATCAGCCTGTCCAATCCGCGCATGCTGTACGCGCTCGCGGCCGACGAACGCAGCGATCGATCGGATCTCGTGCTCGGCGTATTCAAGACATCGAACGGCGGCACCAACTGGGTCAATGTGGCGGGCGCCCACTTTCGCACCGAGACGCAGATCTCCTACGGCAATACGATCGTGGTTCATCCGGCGAAGCCAAACCATGTGATTTGCGGAGGCGTCGACCTGCATCGGACGACCGACGGTGGACGCACCTGGGCGCGAATCACAAAGTGGGATGCCGACCGCGGCAGCCGGGGGTACGCCCACGCCGATCATCACGGCCTGTTGATGCCCGCATCGACACCGGGCCGTGTATACGATCCCAACGACGGTGGCCTCGATGTCAGCAGTGATGCCGGGACAACCTGGACGAACCGGAGCAACGGCTTGGCCGTCACGATGTATTACGACATGGACATCGCGCAGAGCGACGCCCGCGCTATCGGCGGCGGCGCGCAGGACAATGGCACGCTCGTCACGTTTTCAGGCCGCGCCGACGACTACTCTGAACTCCTGGGCGGCGACGGCGGCTGGATTGTGTACGACCCGAGCGATGCAACGCATGTATTCGCGTCGTACTACAACATGAACCTGTTCCGGTTTCACGGTCGTCGGTGGAAGGACGTATCACCGCCCGCAACGGAGGACGAGCGAAACGCCGTCTGGATGGCGTTTCTCGACATGAGTCCGGCCGACTCGAAAACGCTGTTCCTCGGTTCGCGCCGCGTCTGGCGGACGAAGGATGACGGTGACACGTGGCAGCCGGTCTCGGCGGTGCTCGACGGGTCAACCATTTCGGCGATTGAGGTCTGCGAGGCTGATGCACGCCGCATCTATGTCGCGACCGAAAATGGCGGCTTCTTCAGAAGCCTTGATGGCGGCGCCACGTGGAGCGCGAACCTCGCCGGCTCGCTGCCGGGCCACACGATTACTCGCATCAGCGCATCGCCGATCGACGGCTTACGTGTGTTCGTGTCGGTCGCCAATTTCGGCCACCCGCACGTGTTCCGATCGGATGACGGCGGGTCGTCGTGGCGCGATGCAGATCGAGGGCAGCTGCCTAACGTGCCGCATAACGCGCTGCTCGTCAGACCCGATGCACCGAATATCGTTTACGCGTGCAGCGATGCCGGTGTCTACGTGTCGGGCGACGCTGGCGTAAGCTGGGCAAATCTGACGCGCAACCTGCCGCGCGTGATGGTCATCGATCTGGTATTCCACCGCGCGAAAAAATGGCTGCTGGCCGCTACTTACGGGCGGAGTTGTTACCGACTGGCGGTGGACTAATCGTCAGTTCCCTCGCCGGACCGCCGCTTGAACCACTCGCGACGACGACGGAGGTTGTCGGGTCCTTCGCCAATACGCGTGGGTACGGGCGTGAGCTTTGGTTCGTCGGTCTGGTCCGGCTCATCCTTGGAAGGCTCGTCGTCGGGCTGGTCAGGGCTGAAATCGTCCGGACGCTGTTTCACAACTTCACGATACCACCATCGAGAGCACGTGCAGCAGGGCTAACACCATCACGTAGCTGATCGCGAAATAGGAGATCAGCAGCACGCCTCGATCGCTCCGCGAAGGCGAGCGCCACGCCGCGAACGGGTGTACGAAAAGCGCAGCCGAGCGTCCGATGAAGAGCTCCGCATGACGCTGAGGACGGCTATGGCGTGGCATCAACCCTCATCAGCAGGCGATACCGAACGGGGTAGCCATCTCGCTGCGCCGGCACGAACTGGAACATCTTCGCTCGACTGAGCAGCATCGCATCTTCCCAGTTGGTCGACGTGGCTGAGATCTTCGCGCGCTCGACGGTCCCGCTCTTCGACACGATCAGCTCGAGCGCGGTCGTGCGTGCCTGGAATCCTTTGACCAGAGGCGGCGAGAAGCCAAGCGACACCAGCTGCGGCGCCACCACGCCGGTGCCGTCGCTCGAATATATGAAGTTGTCTTCAGGCAGCTCCGCGACAAGCGCGGGCGTTGAATCGGAGACCGGTTCCGCAGGTGATGCTGCCGTCTCCGCCACGTTCACAACCGGAGCAACGGCGTCAGAGCCTGACGTCTGCGTCGGAGGGTCGACGGCACCATCAGAAGCCTTCGTGTCGATCGCGCGTGCATGGTTGACAGCGGACTGAACGACTTCCCGCCGGTGTGTTGACGTTCGCTTCGGCTGCGGTTTGTCGACGTGCGTCTGATCCACAGCTGGCGCGTCGGCCGATGCCGCCGGAGGCGGCGCGACGTGCGTCGCGCTCTTCCGGATGCCCAGCCACGCCGCGACGCTGACGGCGGCTACGACCAGAAGAGCAGCGATCCAGATCGCCGGACTAGCTCGGTTCGATCGCCGCGGCTTCGGTTCCGGCGCCGGCGCCGGTTCAAGCGCTTTGGCCGAATCGTCCCAGATCAAATCCTGGGCGGCGGCTGGCCGCGAGCCTTGTGGGGCCGACTCTTTGCGTTGACCGATCGTCTCCAGGAATCCCATCGCGACTCGTCCGGCTGGCAACGGACGTGCCAGCGTCGAAGGCAGGCATTCTTATTGATGTACATGCGAAGGTGCCCAGACGATACGACGTCAGGCAGACTTAAGTGCCGGACCAGGCGTACTTCAGATTACCGGGCGGTCGCGGCAATCACCGGCGAGCGTGTAACGCGATTTCATTCAGCGCGGCGTAGGTATCCATCGCCGCCTGCGACCAGATGTCGTTGTGCCCCGCGATGATGGTCTTCGGGCAACGAATGATCCAGTACGCGGTGTCGCGGTATTTCAACCATCCTCTTTCCGTTCTCGTCCACGCGAGCGGGCGCAATCCACGGTAGACGCTGAAGCGAATGTTCGTCGACGTCACGGGCGGAAAGTTGATGCTCCAGGTGTTGGATCCTCCCTTCTTCGCCGCTGTTGTGAATGCGACGGAATCGCGTGGGGCATCTGCCGATTCGGGCTCGATGAACCGGTTGACGATTAACGGATTGTGGCCCGGCGTATGGCGGTAGTAGTACGACTGCGGAATGGTCACGCCGTCCGCAGCCGGCGTCAGCTCCAGAATGAATTCGCTGCCCCGGTAATACCGCCACAGCGACGGTGCGAACGGCGCCAGCATATTCGCCAGCGGGTGGGCGAAGCGTGTCGCCCAGTCGGCGCCCGACGTGAGTGAGAACACGATCGGCGTCGCGGCGTGCTGAACGTGCGCGCTGACCATCGCCTGCCGGTGCGCGGCGAGATAGCCCTGAAACTGCTTCGCATAGATCGATGGCGCGGCCGAGTTGACGAGGAGCACGGTGTCGAACGGCAGCGGATTGATGCTCGCGCCCGGCGCCTCCGGCAGGCCCCAGGGCCAGGCATTGGTCAGAAGACTGATCGCTGCGTTTTGAAAGGTCCGCTCCAGCATCAACGCACCGAATGAATGGCCGATCAGCATCAGCTCGCACGCGGGCGCATTGCGCCGGGCCGCAAACGCACAGGAGAACAGCGTTCGCGAGATGCACGTCGCGCTGAACTTGTACTCGGGTATGCCTTTCCGATTCCAATACGACAGCGTCTCGATGGCCATGTTGAGGTACGGAAACAGCGCGCGTCGCCTCGAATCCACGATCTCGCCACCGAAGCACTGCTCGACGCGACGGAACGTGTCGTCTTTCGGAATCGCCGGTCGCAGCGATGCGCCGCGCCAGGCGCAATAAACGCCGTGCACACGACGGCGGCCCCCGCTGTCGTCCGCTTGCGAAAGCTGCCGCAGGAACTCGTTGAACGAGACGACGTCGTACGACTGTCCGCTGTGCCGCCACCCATGGACATAGATGACGACGGTCAGCGGCGCCCTGTCAGCGGTGAGGTCGAGAATCTTCTGGTAGGCGTGACGATGCTGCTCGAAGTCCAGATAGTCGCCGCGCTCGTCGAATTCGACGAATGAGCACGAGAAGGGAAGGGCGCCATCGCCGCGGCTTTCGACGTACCAGCTCGCCGCCGGTGGATGACCCGGCGGCGGTTCGGGAACCCGTTCATTTGCCTCGCCTGTTGCGACGACCGGCCGCAGGGCGTGGCCGCGCGGAGCGCGACCTGCCACGCGGTCGATGGCGATCGCCGCAGCGACCCACGCGACGGCTGACAGCGCCGGAGTGACGGTAACGAAGAGGCGGAGGAGCTGGACACAAGCGGCGGCCAGGAGGCCGATTCCGAGGAAAACGAACACTGCCGCGGACTATACGGCCGATCCGAATCACCGTTGCACGGCATCGCCGGGCACCCCTATACTCAGGCCGTCTTTGACACCTGATGCCGGGAACGATGTACGACCATCGCATCCGCCGGCTCGACCTGCGTGTCACACAGGTCCCCGGATCTTCCGATTCAGCGCGCCAATGAATTTTTAGACGTGGGTCGATCTGAAGGTCGGCCTCTACAAGGAGACGATATGGAGCACATCATCAGCCGTTTGCTGCAGGAGTACGAACGCGGCAAGGTGACCCGTCGTCAGCTCATTCAGATGCTTGCGGTCGGCGCGACGGCAGCGGCGGGTGCAACGGAGGCGGAGGCGGCACCGGCCACGGCGACGTACATCAACCACGTGTCGATGCAGGTTGCGGATTATCGGAAAACACGCGACTTCTATTCCGGGCTATTCGGAATGAAGGTGAGCGAGGACAACGGCAAGACCGAGTGCACACTCGGCTTCGGCAACAACACCATCATCGCGCGCAATGCGGCGGGACGGCCGGGCGGCAAGGTCGGCGTCGATCACATCGCCTACACGCTGGCGGGATGGGACACCGATCCAAAGATCAAGGCGGCGATGGACGCGGAGCTGAAGCGGCGCGGCCTGATGGTTCGCGTCACCAACAACAGCTTCCACGTCCAGGATCCGGATGGGCTCGAAGTGCAGATGGGCGGGAAAGAGCAATAACAACTCCCAAGTTCCAACTCCCACAATCCAACTCCCAAGGAGCCTGTTGCGACATCAGGCTTCTTGGAAGTTGGGAGTTGGAATTTGGAAATTAGAATCCGTATTTGATCCCAAATTGCATGATGCGCGGCGTACCTTCCATCGACGTGATCCGACCGAAGGCGCCCGAGCTGAAGTTCGTGTGCGTCCGGTCGGCGCCCTGAGCCAATGTCGGCGGCCCCCAGTTGAACGTGTTGAGCAAATTGAACGTCTCGACGCGGAGCTCCAGCTTGCGCGCGGCGCCGAAGGAAATCAGCCGAGAGAGCGCCATATCGATCGACCAGTACCCGGGCGCACGCAGACTGTTGCGCTGGAAGTTGCCGAGTGTGCCGAGCGGCGGCAGCGCGAACGCCGCCGGGTTCAGCCAATCGTCCGGCGTCTGCTTGCTGCCGTACGGGTTGGGGAGCACCTGGTTGACGCGCTGATTCTGGATGCCGCTGAGTGCCCGGTCCTGCCCCGCGATGACGTTGACGGGCCGACCCGACCGCGCCGTGAGAATGCCGGACACTCGCCAGTCGGAGAGCGCGGCGCTTGCCAGCCGGCCGGCGAACTGCGGCGCCTGCGCGCCCGCGACGAAGACGCCGATATGCCGCCGATCCTGATCGCAGTAGCCGCGGTCGAATTCCGGGTGCTCCGGATCCGTGTAGCCGTTGGCAATCTGCGGGAAC
>AR_comb_assmDRAFT_10264678_pt1 | contig 13307 bp, 9 predicted proteins | sample ArasoioldDNA_FD_10543 | JGI IMG/M metagenome (IMG submission 10543) | reverse complement strand
GCCCTCGCGGCAAGTAATTGAGGGCGCATGGTGTCCCGGGCTAAGTGGATACCCTGAAAGTCTTGCTCACCCATCTCATCAAGCAGGCGGTGGAAAAGCGTTCGAGCCGCTCCTGGGATGTCTCGATTCGTAATGCCCTCGACGAAATTGTCACGCATAATAAGCGGCGCAAAGCGGGCGGTTGGTATCTGACGCGCGAGGAATTGGTTGAGACACTGCGAGAGGCGTATGAGCTGGCTCTCGATCGCGCCGCCCTGGAAGCGTTTGGCGGCGCCTACTCGGCTATGAATATCCGGGCTATGCACGACCCTGCAGCACTGCTGCAGGAGGCAATGCAACTGATTGCACAAACCCAGGAGAGCATGCGGAGACAGGCGTAACTTTCCACTCTTCGTCAGGAATGTTGCACAGGCAGTCTTCTTCACGTCGGGCAATGACGCGTTGAGTCAGTGCAGCCAGGCAGCCGTTTACCCACGGATGGTCTTGATGACTTCAGTGTTGTCAAAGATCGCCTGCGGGGAACCTTCGAAGATAATCTCGCCCCGATCAATGGCATACAGGCGATCAGCGACTTTCGTGGCATTGACGAGATTGGACTCGGCGATCAGCACCGAGATCCCCATCGCCTTGATCTGCTTGACCACCTCGGCAAAGCGCTGCACGACGACGGGCGCTAGCCCCTCGAACGCTTCGTCCAGGAGCAGCACCGACGGCGACAACGCCATGGCGCGCGCAATGGCCACCATCTTCTTCTGTCCACCGCTCAAATACAGGCCCTGGCGTTGCCAAAAGGTACGCACCTCAGGAAACAGGGCAAAAATCCGGGTATCCATGGCGTCATCAGCAGCCTGGCCGCGGCCTTGCTCGGCTGCTAACCACTGGCTGATCTGCAAATTCTCGGCCACGGTCAATTCCGGAAAGATGGCCGAGCCCTCGGGAGCATAGCCCAGCCCGAGCCCAGCCCGGGCATGCGTGGGGAGCCTGGTGATATCGCGCCCCTGCAACGTGATGGTCCCAGACCGTATGGGCAGTAACCCCATGATGCTTTCAATAGTGGTCGTTTTGCCAGCGCCATTGCGCCCAACCAGACATACTACTTCACGCTCGTGCACGACCAGGGAGAGCCCTTGCAAGATGTGGGCTGGTCCACGGAAGGTATGCACCTGTACCAGCTCGAGCATACGCGAAGCCCCTTAAGCCATGACCCTTTGGGGTCATTCTGCCGTTGGTGTGCCCAACAGCGTGGTTGCCACTGCCGCGTTGGCACGGATCTCAGCCGGGGTACCATCGGCGAGAATAGCACCTTCGTGCATCACGACAATGCGATCCGAGTAGGTAAAGACCACGTCCATATCATGTTCGATAATCACCGCGGTGATGTGCCCCGATCTGACCACAGAGGTAATCGTATCCATGACGCGGCCCTTATCGCGGGTGCTCACCCCGCTCGTAGGCTCGTCCAGGAACAGCAGATGGGGCCGCAAGGCATAGGCCACTGCCACATCGAGGAGTTTGCGCTCGCCCTGGGCCAGTCCTATGGCTGGGATGTTCCACCGGTCTTGCAGGCCAAAGGCGTCCAGCACAGCCAGTGCTTCATCTGTCACTTCACGGTCATTCACTGCCAGCGCCGTCAAACGCTGCGTTTTGCCCTGTCGGGAAAAGATCGTCAGGGCCACATTGTCCAGGGCCGTGAGCTGGTCGAAGAGGTTGACGAGTTGAAAACTCCGGGCGATCCCGGCTTTAATCCGGTCATAGATCCCCATGGAAGTGATATCTTGATCCTGCAAGAAGATCTTACCACTATCAGGAGACAGCAAACCGCTGATCAAATTTACCAGGGTGGTTTTGCCAGCACCATTCGAGCCGATCAACGACAAGACTTCTCCCTGCTCCACGACGAAATTGACATTATCGACAGCATGCGTCTCACCAAAACGTTTCTGTAACTGCTCGGTACGCAATAAACTCACGTTACGTGGCTCTCCTCACGGCATAGGCCAGGCGACTGAGCAGGCCCACCAGGCCCGTGGGCATCACCAGCACCAGCACCACGAGTACGGCACCCAGTACAAACTGCCAGTAGACGGTCGCACTGATGGCATAGGTCTCGAGATAATTAAATACGACAGCCCCGAGAATCGGTCCCACAAAACTCCTGAAGCCGCCGAGCACAGTGAAAAAGACAATGCGCCCGGAAAACGTCCAGACCAGGATGTCTGGGGTCGTCAAGCCGTTCAGCGGCACCCAGAGGATACCGGCTAAGCCCGTGAAGATCCCGGACACCAGGAACGCCAGCCATCGGAAACGCTGCACCCGCACGCCAACGAACGCGGCGCGTGTCTCATTATCGCGGATGGCCTGCAGGGCTGTGCCGAAGGGGGAGTGCACGATGAGCCACATCAGTCCAACACTCAGAAAGAAGAAGAAGAGCACGTAGTAGTAATAGGTCACCACCTTGCCACCGTAGGACAGTTTCGCCGCATCGACCATACCGGCCACCAGTGATGGGGTTGGCACACGCAGGCCATCCGTCCCCCCTGTAACCCAGAAGAATTTATAGGCCAGACTCCAGAGCACTTGAGACAGCGCCAGGGTGAGGATAGAGAAGAAAATCCGCGTATAGCGCACACAAATGACACCAAACAGCGCTGTGAGGACAATCGTGGCCAGCAACCCTCCCAGCACAAAGAGTTCCATCGAGCGGACATGCAGGTACTTGACCATAAAGGCGACAGCGTAGGCTCCGACCCCGAAGTAGGCAGAATGACCAAACGACAGCAGTCCCGTATAGCCCAGGAGCAAATTGAACCCAAGGGCCGCAATCGCCATGATCAAACCGTACGCCAGGATGAGCGTCTGATAGGGATTGGTCAGATACGGTATGCACAGCAACAGCACGGCGATGGGTGACACAGCGAGGAGGAGGCGGAGCGGTTTCAGAGAGCGGAAGGCAATGTTGGCGCTAGTCATCGTGCACCGAAGAGGCCAGTTGGCCGCACCAGAAGAACTACTGCCGCGATGAGATAGAGCACGGCGAGTTCGATTTCCGGAAAGAACATGATGCCGACCGTGCGCATCACACCCACAATGAGCGCCCCGATCAGGGCCCCCAGAAGGCTGCCGAGTCCACCAACGACCACGACGACAAAGGCCAGGATGAGGGCGTCTGTGCCCATACCCAGCACGGCCGCTTGCCCTGGCACGATGATGGCCCCACCGAGACCGGCCATGGCGCAGCCCAGGGCAAACGCCTGGACATACACCTTCTTAACGTTGACCCCCAAGGAAGAAGCCATACGCATGTCCTGCGAGGTGGCACGCAACAGCACCCCAAATTTGGTCCGGTAGACGAAGGCCCAGAGCAAGATAGCCGACACCAAACCTACGGCAATAATGACCAGGTTGTAGGTGGGATAGCGTGCGCCCCAAACACGTACACTCCCCAATGATTCCATGATGACGGCGGCAGACAGGGGTGTGCCGCCCCACACGAAGCGTATGGCATCCTCGAGCATCAGCAGGAGGCCAAAGGTCACCAGCAATTGGTACTCCTCAGCGCGTCTGTACATCGGCCTGAGTAAGGTCGGCTCCATCACTGCGCCCACCACCCCCACCATGGCGGCTCCCACTGGGAGGAGGAGGAGTAACAACAGTGGTGACACACCAGCAGCGACACCTTGGCCGACGAGCCACGCCGCCATGTAAGCCCCAATCGCGTACAGGGTGCCGTGCGCCAGATTGACGATGCGCATGACGCCATAGATGAGGCTCAGACCGCCGGCAATCAAAAAAAGGATCGAGGCGTAGAGGAGTGCGTTGAAACACTGAATCACCAGGATATCCATAGGGCGCACTGTACTCCAGGCCGGTGGGGGAGTCAAGCCGTTTTACTGGGAGACGCGATAGGGTACCATCTTGATATCGGGGTCGACGTAGTTTTCATTGAGATACAGGGCGATAAGAACAGTATAGAGCCCGGGTGTGAGGTCCCTCGGCAGCTCGACGCGGAAGAGGCCATGGCCGGCGTACATGGCGGTGCCAGTCCCCACCACGGGGCCAGCCGGACTCAGCACTACATAGCGACACAGCGGTATCTCGCCCTTTTTCCCAGAGTCTGCGGCAGCTCGAAGCGGCTCACGGACGATGTCATAGGTACGCTGGTAACGCTCAACGCGTTCGACGTCGGCCTGTACTTCCAGGCCATGCTCACGTGGAGTGATCTGCGTAATGTAGGCGCGATGCGGCAGAGCGTAGTGATCGTAGGACCCTACCCCCAGGGGATAACTCGGGTCACGAAATACCTGGAACACCACGGCCTCGTCGGACCAGTGAGAGAGACGGTACGGCCCATTCGTGACCAGGAAATGTCTATGTGTCTGGGCGAAGGCACGCAGCGCGAGCCAGCGCTGCCGGGCCTCGTCGGTGGTGACGAAACGCTGCAAAGCCTCAGGGACATACCCCTGCCGTGTCCACTCATCCACCAGTCCTGTCATGTGTCCCTGGAGCTGCGGGTCTCGGACCAGATCGAGCCACTTGCTCCCGTCGTGCTGAGCCGCTTCGGCCGAGAACGCCGCCCACCCACGCTGGACTGCCTCTTCCATCAGCACCATGAGATGCCACGGGAGGCTACTCCAGGGCGGGGCCAGGACAGCGGCCTGCTGTGTCTCAACGAGCGTGTTCATATACACCGCAACCACTGGTATTTCCCGCACCAGCTTGAATTCGCCGAGGCCCAGTTCACTCCGCTCCACCCGCAATACCTTGAGCCCGACGAGCCCGGCGCGCATCATAGCGGTTGCCCTGGCTACGTATGGGTCATACCTACGTGCATCAGCACGTGCCGGCGCGCTCCAGCGATATGCGAAGATGTACGGGTAGAGGAGATCAGCTATGGTCATAGACGTCCCGTCGTGAAACGCCGAGGTCAGCATCTGGTATGTAAGCTGCATGGCCGCTGCATGGCCTGGGCCTACCTCACGCAGGTTCCCGCTGTCTGGCTCCGGGACTAAGGCATCAGCCGGCACCTCGATAGCGCCGGCAGGTGAAGCGGTGGCCATGCGGGCAGTGCTCTCCCCGTGCTCCACGATTGGCTGGGCGAGGAGCCAGAGGCTGATCATCGTATAGCCCAGCATCAGCCCCACCATCGGATACTGGCTGCGCAGGGCTGAGCGCTGGGTGCCCCAGGCGCGCAGAGCCACGCGATGCGCCAGATACACTGCCAGTATGTGCCCCACAACGATCGCGGTCACAGCCGTGAACCAGGCAAAACGCGCCCCCACCAGGCCCAGGTTCGGTCGATAGCTGGCGGTGCCGAACAGGTCCCAGCCAGCGCCAAAGGGGTCTGAAAGTAATGGGATAATGAATTGTCCCTGGATGAGCAAGAAGGAGAGGTAGTGGGCAATATGGTAGGCCAGCGCGATAGGCACTAACGTATAGATAAACCTTCGAGCCACTGCCTCAGTCGAACGTTGCACACCGCTGGCGACCACCATGATTCTGCAAAAGGTAGCATATATGCTGAGGAACAGCCCTGGCAGGACGGCGAGACCAAGCGTCCGCGTCACTAGAGGAGGCAGGAACGCAGCGAACGCTTGCTCGAAACGCACCCACAGGAGTGTAGCGCGTACGCCGTCAAAGGTCACGGTGGCGAGCACCAGGAGCATAAAGACCATCTCCGAGATGGAAACAGCCTCGTGGCGCAGGAGTCCGGTAGCAAAAGGTCGGATATTCCACACACGCCGGTCAGCATGTGACCTCCGGAAACAGGCATAACAGTTGATGCACTCCCCGTCCTGGTCCCGACAAGCGAGACTGCAGGTCTGGCATACCTCGGGCTGTACTACTTGCACCTCAGTTGGAGCAAAGCGCGCGAGTAAGCCAAAGGCGAGCGCAAAAGCTTCGCCGTAGCGCAGCCACACCTCTGGACCAAACACCCACATACCAGCCCACGTCAGACCTGTATAGCCCAGCGCCAGCAGCGCCAGGTTGGCTGGTACGGCGGCGCCGTCGAAGATCAACTCCACCCAGGCAAAGACCAGAAACAGCATCACCCCGGGCCACACTCCCCACACTCTGGGATAGGGTAGGCGCCAGGCCAGTGCCCCACCGGGTTTGAGCCGACGATACAACGCCTCAGTCCAGGCAAACAGCACCTGCCAGGGGTTGAGTACAGCCCAGACATTGCCTACCAGTGCTGAGACGTAAGCCATGCCTACCCACCAGACGACCCACACCAGCGTGGGTGTGAGATTCTGCATAGGATGCTGGTTGCCGAGGCAGCCTGTAAGGACCAGCAGGACAAGGAGGAGCACTGACAAAAGCCGAAGTGCGCACAGACACACCGGATGCGCCAGGGAACGTGCTAGCGAAAAACGTAGCAGATTAAGACGTGGGATAGCGTGCCGCGCCGGTGGGTCGCGTACGAAGAGCCCAATGGCGAGAAATGAGCCTGCCACAGCGACCGCTGCGCCTACGACATAAAGCCATAGGGGCACAGGCAGGTCATAGCGCTGGCCAAACCCATGTGCCTCAGCGAAGCCGGTCGGCCCACAAAGGAGGGCGATGCTCAGCGCTGTTCTGAACCTGATGTCCACCCCTCCCCTCCTGCAGCCCCCCTGAGAGCCTGGTAGTCGGCGATTCTGTTCACGACCCAGTCCCCATTGTAGGGGGCCGGCAAGAAGGCCACGTCTCCCACTATGTGCCAGAGCAGGCGCCCTGTCGCATCCGTCAACCCTGCGATGGGATTCCAGGCTGTCGTGGGTGGCGTATGTACCCCAAGCCTGAGCCAACCGTTCCAGGGGAGGTCCTTCAGTTTCACTGTGCGCACAAAGAGGGGAGAGTTGAGACCAGTATGCGAGTCGTATGTCAGATTTTCTATCCCAGCGGAGAACTCAGTGTTGACATATTCCTGCCGTAGTGTATACCCTACAACCACACGTTCACAGCCCTGTTGCAGCAAAGCCACGAGTTCTCGCTCAGCGTTTAACCTGGCCTCAAGCCCGCCATAACTCCCGTGCACGAGACGCGCATAGGTGGCTTCCACGGCTGTCTTGACCTGCGGGTCACGCACGGTTGCGGCCAGGAGCAGATAGGCATTGAACCAGCCCGTTTTGAGCCATGCCGGACCCAGCCAGCCGTTCAAGCTGGTCGTGTGTGACGACAGTAGACTTTCAATATCGATTTCCTCCACCGTTGCGTCCCATGGCTGTTCCATGTGCTGCCATTGCGGGCGCACGAGTTGCGCAGCCAGGGCACCATGCCCACGCACCGTCAAGGAGTGAGGAGAGGCCTCACGGCGACCAGCAGGACGCTGCAGATACTGAGCTTTCAGCGCTGCCACACGGTCGAAGTGATACAGGTACTCCCCATGGTAGGGTGTGACCGGATAGGGATGAAACATGTAGGTTGTGGCACCTTCGGCCAGGACGGACACCATGTCCTGTGCTACCGCGCAACGCTGTTCTTGCTGCCACTGCTGCGCTGCTGGGCCGTCAAAGGTCACGACGAGGTAAGTACCGAGAGAGGCAACAGGGCGCACGTGTGCCGGAGGCGGTTCGGAGAAGTGTGGTGTAGCACCAAGGTACGCATGCAGCGTACCTTGGTCGAGACGGGTTGCCGCCACCTCCGGCGGTACAATTTCGACACGGATCTCGTGGGGATAAAAGGAGGGATAATACGGCAGTTCATGCCCTGCCTCGGCGGGTGTCAACACCATCCATATGGCGAGCCAGAGGAAGCTGGTAATAGTCTTGTACATATTATCCCCTCCACCCCGTAGCCAGCAGCCTGCAGGAGGTGATCCATAGTGCTGCACGCGATACTGCCGTAGAGGGAGTGGGAGAGGCGAAAGCGTCTCTCCCGGTATGAGAGGACACCATGCTCTACGGTCTAGGCGTGTAGCTTGGGCCAGGTTGCCTCGATCCAGGTATATGTCGCCGTGGGCTCCTTCTTTGGCCAGTTGGGCGGGGCCGTGATGTTGCGAATGGGGATGGTGATCATGCGTGTCGGATCGAGAATAGGGAACGGGTATTCCGGGACGTTCTTGCTAAACCCAGTTACCGCATCCTTATACCCTTGATGGTTGTCCGCCCGCATATGGAGGTATCCCGCCGGTGTGACCATCGACAGGCCTTCCAGTTGACTGATGATGGCTTCGATATCCGGCCATCCACCAGTCAACTTATTGGCCTTCTCAATGGCCATCTTCAGCATATATAGTGTCGTATAGGCCCCTTCGGCCTGGAAATTGGGATACTCCTTCCAACGCTTGTAATACTTCTCAACAAACTCCTTGTTAGCAGGCCACATGTCGCCCGATGGGTAGGTGAAGTGGTAGTTCGAGTGTACCCCGGCAATCACCCCCTCGGGATGATCTTTGCCGATGGCGTGCGGTGCTATCCCAAACGCAATCGTACTGGCAAATTTCATGTTGTCGAACAACCCGTACTGCAATGCCTGCTTGTAGAACGCCACGTAGTCGCCACCCCACACGGAGGAGACCAGGATGTCCGGCTTGGCCGAAATGGTCTTGGTAATATGCGGGGTGAAGTCCGTACTGAACAGCTTGGGCCATGCCTCAGAGACGACCTCGATATCTGGCAAGAGCTTCTTCAGAGCGACGTTGAAATGATCAAAGGCATTGCGACCATAGCTATAGTCGGGATGGAGGTGGGCGATCTTGCGTACCTCCGGCCAGGTCTTGGAGACTGCCACCGCGCACGTCACGCCGTCCGCCGATTGCATGTTGGTGATGCGGAAGATATAGTGCGGCTCTGGTACCGCCTTGTCGAAGAGAAAATCGGTGCACCCGTCGACAAAAATGGTCGGCAGTTTCAGCTCTTCGGCGACGGGACCAAGGGCCGGCGTATTGCCGCTTGAGATGATACCCGTGAACCAGTCAATGTCCACGGAAAGCTTCATGCGGCGCATCTCTTTGACATTGGCATCGGTGCCTGCCTGTTCGTCGGCGGTGATGGTTTCGATCTGCCGTTTCCCCAGAAATCCGCCCTGGGCGTTGATTTCTTCCGCAGCCAGAAGGTGGCCTTTGTGCGAGGGCTCCCCAAGCACGGCCCCGGGCCCGGTGAAAAACGTCATATGCCCAATCTTGATAGGCTTGTCAGGGATTTTCCCCTTGGGAGGTTCCTTGGTCTCGGCCGCTTCGGCAGTGGCATCAGAGCCTGCCACACCGAGTGCGGCAGCCCCTACAGTCACTCCTAAGGCCGCCAGAAAATCACGACGATGCACTTCTTCAGCCATGCTGATCCCCCCTTCCATGGATTCTGGTCTCTCTTGGCGCTGAGCAGAAGCCGTCGGCCCCCACAACAGCATGCCTGGTAGGTATATTACGATGTAAGGCTGTAGCAGACCTGGTGAGGAGAGTCAAGGGAAAAGACGAAGGCCACGGGCTGTACGTGCCCCTTCTTCTCAATGATGCTGGAGAGAAATAGCAACGCCGGCACGGTAGGCGTTGTGCGTCGCCACTCTGATCGGGTCGGGAACGAGCGGAAATGTCGAGAGGATGTGAACGAACTCGTTCTCATCCAGGCCGTAGAGGTGAGCAATAAGTCCATCAAGTTCAGCCCGGAGCTTAGCCCGCTCGGTTACATCTGTTGTATCAGACTTGGTACTCGTGATGCCGATTTCCTTGGCAAGATCGTCAAATTCCGGAGTGGTGCATGTCAACCGTCCTGCTCGCTCCATGATAGGGGTGAATAAATGGTCGCCTTCCTTGAGTCGGGGGACAGGCATCTGAAACACATAGAACATATTAAGATGATTAGTGATCTTCTTTCGTATCATCCAGTCAAACACAAAGCTGTTAAATAGTGCTACAAACGCGAGCAGCTCGGCGTTTGACATCGCCCCTTCATGGGTGGGGACATGTACAGGTAGGGTATTGCCAGCAAAGACTCGTCGCGGCAAGATGGCAGCAATAGCAGAGCGCTCGTTTGTACTGCCGGATACATCTCGAAAGCCCATTCTATAGTACTCAGAACCCAATCCCTGTCCTTCATCCTTACGCCGACCAAGAATCTTTTCTCGCCCGTCTCTCTCGTCCACCCAGTATCGCGGTTCGGCTAGACGATGGTCGAACTGCCAGATCATCTTGCCTTCATATAAAGGCAACCGACCACGACCAGGTGTAGTCTGGAACAGACGACTATCGTTAGTCATGTCGAACTCGCGGAAAAGTGAAAGCTTCCAAGAGCCATCTATGTCCTCGCCGAGCAGCGGGAAGCGGAGCATCTTCTCGGCAATTTGCACGTCAAGGTCGCTCTTGAACTCTATGACGGACAACGAGTCGGGGGAAAGGCGACGTACCAGACCAGTTTTAATCTGCAAGTGTTCGTCGGCAGTGTGCAGAAACTGATCTAATTTGTCTGGTAGAACCGCCTCACGCGGATTGATGCGGAAGGCCGCCTCGAACTGCCGTGTCTGTCCGCCCTTTCGGAACGTAAGAAGACAGAACTTCTGTGCGTGATGCACTCCCTCAAAGATAAATTTTTCGTTGGAGAGGCCGTAGAGATTCGTCACTGCTGTTGCAGTGAACAGCATTTCGCGGAGCTGTTTCGACCCAAGATCGGTGTAAATGCCCCCAGGCGCGATGATGCCGCAACGTCCACCTGATCGGAGTAAGTTGTAGCATTGTTCAACGAACAGCTTGTAAAGATTGATGTCCGATGCGGCTCTTTTACCGTTAATAATGCTGACTTGATTTCGGTAGTGCGATGCAGAGCGGAAGTAAGCCGATTGGTGGGGGTATTGGCTGAGATAGTCGAGCCACGCGACACGGATTTCTTGGTCTTTCAATAGTGTAGAACGATGCGTCTCAAAGTCGTGGATAGTCATTTTCTTCTTCGAGACCAGCGTTGAGTAGTTTTCGAAGAACTCTTTCCCGTTGGGTTTGAAGATTTCCCATGGCGGATTCGTGATGATAGCGTCAAAGCCACCGCGTTTGTCGAGGATCTCGTCGAATTCAAAGCCCCAATGGAATGGCCGTAGGCACGCAATATCATCACGCTTCAGCGGCCTCTTGATCGACTTTCCAGCCTGCTCCTTCTTGTCATCCCAGGTAGCTTGCTCGAACTTGATACCCAGGTTCTTAAACTCGTCGAGCAGGATGTCGTCGAGCGTTTCTATGGCCTGGCGTTTTTTCACCTCGGTGTTGTCCCGTAGTACCGTCAAGTCTTCGGCGTACGCCGCGGCGTGACGGTAGTTGTCAACCAAGCGGTTCTTTTCTTCGAGAACTTGTCTGTAGCTCTTGCGGAAAAGCTCCTGCTGGCTATATCGTTTCTCAAATGCCTCGTCGTCCACCCGCATCAGGCCAATCAATGAGTTGCCCGGCAGGATATTCAAGTCGATGTTGGGCAGCGGCTCGAGCCGGTCCACAGGTCCCGCCACGGCAACGAGCGCGAGGAATAGCCGCAGCCTGGCGATTTCCGTGGCCTCTTCTATGATGTCGACGCCATAGAGATTGTCGGTGATAATCGACTTCTTGATGAAGTAGCTGATACTGGGATACTCATGCTCTATCTTGGCCAGCCACTGGGATAGACTGCGGTCAGCGAGAAATTTGATCTTGCCAATTACCGCGGCATACACCTTGATCAAGGTTTTCATCGCGGCCACAAGGAAAGCCCCAGAGCCGCAAGCCGGATCAAGCAAGCTCAGCCCCGGGAGCACTTCGTGCAAAAGCTGTTGACACAGCGGCGCGTCCAGCTCCATCAGCAGGTCACCCAATGTATCGTACTGCCGTACCTTCATTCCGGCAGGTAGGTGCTTCCTGACTGATGCTGGCGTGTTCACTGCGTCCAGAATCAACTGGTGAATGGTGCGTTCGCAGAGATACTCCGTGATCTCGGTACGGGTGTAGTAGGCTCCAAATTCCTTCTGGTTGATATACTTTTCAAAAATGTAACCCAGCACGTCAGGGTTGATCTCATCGCCTTTCCCGCCAGGCGTGTCATCAAGATTCCAGGAATAGCGGTCGAAGAGGTTCAACAGGTTTTCGAATGCCTCATCAGGGACGTCCAATTTTGGATTGTTCTGTTCTACCTTGTGTGGCAGAAACAATCCACCATTAAGATATTTGATAGCTCCAAGTGCCTGGCGGGCCTCAGGTGAGCGTTTTTCTGCGGGTTTTGCAAATCCTTCGAAGAACAACAGCTTCAGGAAGCCAGAGAAGAAGCGATTCTCGGCCTGCTGCTTGCTCAGGGTCAGTTTGTTTTGCAGATAGTTGAGGTCACCGCTGTTGAGGAAGCCCTGTTTCTGTAAGAAGTAGATAAACATCAGTCGATGCAGTAGGACTGAGGCATACCACCAGCGCTGCCGCTCGTCGTGGACACCCTGAATACGTTCCAGAAATGCAATGTGCTGATTCTGAAAGTCGCCGTAGAACTTCTTAGTAACTCGTTCAATGTCTAGCGCGGCCCACATCCTTCTAGCAACATCGACCAGACGACTTACGGTTTTCTAGGTCAACTCCACACCGGCTGTTGTGGACTATGTAGCCTGGAAGGCACGAGAAGTTGAGTCTCTGCCAAAGGCTCAAGACCAGATCTCACCCCGCCCCTCTCCTTCCGGAGAGGGGCGGATGGCAGGGGAGTTATTTAGGCTGGCACTGAAATATCAATAGGTGGCCGCAGTTCGGCACAGACGGCCAGGGCCTGATGCACCGGATGCTGCACGAAGGCCTGGAGACGGTTTTCGTCAACCTGCTCTGTCCTGTCGTAGGCCGTGAACACTTCCTGCTCGATCAGGTGGTCGAAGCGCGGCCCCCACTTGCGCGCCCCCAGACGCGCAGTGGTGGAACAGTTGTCTACCATGTAGGCGACACCGCGGGCATGCATGTAGGGATTGAGAGAATCGACCGCTTCAATGACCGACTCGTTACACACCTCGCTATAGGAATGGCCATTTTTGAGCAAGAGGTCGACCTGCGCCATCATCACCGCGGCATAGAGACCGGCCGTCTCTGGGTTGAGCGGAATATCCGACTCGACACGCCTGGCCCGCACGCGTTCGCCCACACGCCACATCCGGGTGCCGTCGATCTTGCCCATAGGGTAGGTTTCGAGACGCCTCCCGGCAGCCACCACCGAGCGGATTTCGTTGCCGGACGCGACCTCTTCGTAGATCTCCTCCAGGAGGCCATAGGCGATGGGATAGGCCATGGTATACATCCTGGCAAATGTGAGTTGATCGTCAGGGGAGAATTTTTGATAGAGCGCTAAAATGCCTTCGTGGGAAATGGTCTTGCTGATCGGTCCGGTGATCGATTCCACTGAGGCCTTGAAAGCGTCGTCTTC
>AR_comb_assmDRAFT_10023464_pt1 | contig 13309 bp, 9 predicted proteins | sample ArasoioldDNA_FD_10543 | JGI IMG/M metagenome (IMG submission 10543) | reverse complement strand
ACCAGCTTCATAGTTCAACTTGCAAAGCTGCCATTTTTCTTTCGGCTCTTTAATAATTGAAACTGCCTGGTTAAGATGATTTACAATTTCGAAAACGTCAACGGACAGAGGTGCGCCCTCTGAAATAAAATAGTTACCAAGTTTGTAATGGATCTGTATTCTTTCTTCTTCATCAATCAGCGAGTAGATCGCCTGTTGAAAACGATCGTGAACAAATTTGTAGGAGGGAAAAACAGACAAGGTCTGATCTCCTTCGGTAAGTATTTCCTTAACGCCCGTGGGAAGCAGGTACCCCTGTGCTGCCATCATTTCAAGATGCTGATGAATATTTGGAAGCGAGCTTCCCGTGACTCCTTGGAGTACGGAAGCCGAAAAACTATTACCGATGCAAGAAGCGTATTTCATCAGGCCCAGCGTGCCAATGGAATACGCATTGATGCGTCTCGTGAGAAACTGCACTACATTTTCGGTCGCACTTCTTTGTTCTATTCCAGCTTCGTCCCATTGCCAACCAGGTTTATCCTCCTCTCGCCAGATCAATTCTTCCTCGTAAAGTGATTTTAGAAACTCATTGACGAAGTAAGGATTACCATCGGTTTTCTTATTTACAATGCTCGAAAGATTCTGCGTTTCCGTGCTGTCGCGGGACAACGTATCGCTTACTAATTGATTCAGGCTTTTTTCATTCAATCCTAAAAGTTGAATACTGCGCACTATAATCTTCTCTTTGGAAAGCTCATTCAACGTGGCCTGCAAAGGATGCTCACTTGTGACCTCATTATCCCGGTACGCCCCGATAAAATAAAAATGAGCAACTGCCGAACTGATCAAAGCTTTCAATAAACCAATTGAAGCAAGGTCTGCTGATTGCAGATCGTCCAGAAAAAGTACAAGGGGGTGTTCAGGAGAGGCGAGTTCTTTTAAGAATTGAATGAATGTAAAATTGAATCGATTCTGTGATTCAATAGGGCCCAAGACTGACGGAGGTTCCTGTTTGCCAATGATCAGTTCCAGCTCCGGTATAAGCGAGGTGATCACACCTGCATTGTCGCCCAGTGATCTGAGGAGGAGTTTTTTCCACTTGTTTAATCTTTGCTCCGTTTCGCCAAGTAACTGGCGGGCAAAATTTTTGAATGCCAGGCTAAACGCCTGGTAGGGAATGTTGCGTTGGTATTGATCAAATTTACCTTCGATAAATGTCCCTCGGTGTTGTGTGATTGGCTGATAAATTTCATGAACTAGCGTTGATTTGCCGACACCTGAAAAACCGGTGACGAAACAATTCGCCGATCGCCCTTTAGTTGCCTCATCAAAATAGTTTAGCAATTGTGCTGTTTCCGTTTCGCGTCCAAATAATTTCTGCGGTATTTGGAATTGGATACTAAAATCATTTTGCCCGGGTAAAAAAGATACAAGAGGTTCATTCGCCTCAAGAGACTTTAATACGAGTTCCAGGTCATGCCTCAGGCCCATTGCCGATTGATAACGACTCTCCGCGTTTTTTTGCAGTAGTTTCATTACGATTGCAGAAACGGATTCAGGCACTTGTTCATTCAACAGGTGGGGGGCAACAGGATTAGAAGCAATATGACAATAGATGAATTCAATGGGGTCTGTAGCATTAAAAGGTAGAGTCCTCGCAAGCAATTCATACAGCGTAACGCCCAGTGAATAAAGATCGCTTCGGTTGTCAACAGTGCGATTCATTCTCCCGGTTTGTTCCGGTGAAATATAAGCGAGTGAACCTTCGAGCTTGTCGGGCGTGATCGAATAATCCGTCTTCAGGTTCAACTTTGTCGAAATTCCAAAATCAATCAGGGTAATGTTTGTTACATCGTCGCTTACCAAAATATTTCTCGGATTTATATCCTTATGAATGATACCTACAGCATGAATGCCTGAAAGAACCTTTGCGATTTGTATTGCTGCTCTCAAAATTTCCTTGAGGTTCCAGTACCGATTAAGAAAAAACTGGCGAAGGGAAGTACCTTTCACATACTGAAGATATAAGGCAGTATGGCCATTGGAAACATCCAGCTTAAACGCCTTGCGCACGCCAGGAAAAGATAAACCGTGGGTTTGCTCCCACTCATTCTTCAGTTGAAATATCAGCGGTGGTGTGGGAACATCGGCTTTCAATTTTTTGATTACCACAGGCACGCCGAACTCGCTCACCTGCTGGTGATAAAGGCAAAAATTAACTCCATCATGAAGGATCTCCAATTCATTCATGTGCGGAGAAATTTATTTTATCTAACAACTTCTGATGCCGATTTAGCCGCTACTTGTGACGTGGCCAACGCCTCCAAATTTTCTCCGGCTTTCGGACCTGTAAAAACGAGGTAGATATATACCAGGTCAAAGATGGCAAAAATGATGCAGAGTGATAGCAGCGTTTTATTCCAATTGAGCGATGGGCTGCTAAAGCAAACAAAGTTGCACATCCCCGTTCCCAAAAATTTACAAACCGCTACCCACCTGTTTGTCCCGAACTGCGGGTTTTCCGTTTTTAGCATTACAAAGCCAATGCTCATCATGGTGTTCAATATCCAACCGGTGAATGCTCCAATGTTGTCATCAAATCTTGGTATGAAAAATCCAAATATGACCATCCATGAAGCGATTACAGAAATCATAATGAGCCAATGATATTTTCTTTGGTTTGTAACCTCCTGTTTTGCGCCATATTTAAAGGCACCGTACACAATGATCAAATCAAGAAAGAACCAAATCGCATAAGACCATTGCAGAAGTGGACCCATGTTCGTCCTGAAAATTAATCCCCACCAAAATTCCCAGGCAACATTTCCACATACTGCCAAGACAGGGATATCTAGCCTCTTTCTTTTGAAAATGTCATAGATTACGATGCCATATACTACGGCCCACATGTAGCACCCAATGCCAAACGTGACAAGTTCGAATGTTGTATAATCAGTTGTATTGATAATATGTTTCCACATAATATTTTCGTTTTGGTGATGACTATTTATTTATATCGCTTTTTTTGCGCCTTTTTTAAACAAGGAAAGTATCCATTGCAACAACCTCACCCACCATGGAAATCTCTTATCCCAAGCCAGTCCCTTTGCAAAACGTTTGTAATCGTGACGCCGTAAATGATGAAAGATCCAGGGTTCGTGCAGATTCCATATTTCACAATGGGGGGCGTCCACACCCGAAGTTTCAATGATATTGTTTACAGCTCTGCGCGCCGCCTCATTCGCACCTTCCATGGTCGCAAGATCGGTATGGGTTCGTACGTAATCTGCGGCAAAAAATAAATTGGGGATGTCACAGTATGAATTTGGTCGAAGTCGCCACGTATCTACTTTATTCACGAGAAGAGGTTCCGTGTTCTTGCTGGCATAATCGCCTTCGAATTTAATGTCGCGATCAATAAACCATGTGTGGATCATACTGTCATCAATCATGGGTTTACCATTCTGAACAAGGGAACGTTTCATTTGCGCCCAAACTTCTTCTTTTATTTCGTCGGCCGTACATTCCTTGGCTGTCTTCTTTTTTATTCCCCCTTTCCCATCCGAATGGTCAAGAATCCCGGGCGTGTCCCAATCGGAAACATCGCAGGACAAAATTGTTTTCACTTTGCCATCAGCGTATTTACTTATGTCAAAATTTTTCCAAAACTGCAATTGAGAAATCGCCGTCACCGCCCATGGACTGTCGGAGAAAATGATGTGGCCCTGGTTAAGCGTCACCACTTCGTTCAAATAAAATTGCACTCCGGTCATCCAGGAAACATCATTGGATAATTCAACTACGCCAAACAGGCAAGGATCCGCCTGCATCACGGCGGCTTTGCCAATCGCCTCATTTGTCACGTCCATGATTGACACTCCTGGGTCGTCAAGTATTTTATTGTTAATCGCATCTTGCACGATACCTACTGTGAACTGTTGAACCGTTCGGCCATTCAGAATATCACCAATCAAAAGCGGCGTCGCAACCTCAATCGGGGCTGCAAGCAGATAATAGTCGGCAGTAAACTTTTCGGGTGGTGGCAATTCCGATGGCGGAATCTTTTCAACAAAGGGACCCTTGGACTCCTTTAATTTTTGTACCCAAATACCAGTGATTTTTTTTGCCTTAGGATCGCAGTCAATTTTCACAACGTCGGACAAAAACTTGTAGTCAACACCTTTATCTCTCAAGTATTGATGCCAGGGATGAAGCCAGCGATCATTAGTCGGACCATTTAATATGCGGTCTGTTGCAACGGATGGATTGGCCATGTTGAAAATCAGCTGAAGAAAAATATCTCCGCCGGTCTTTGTGCTTGCTGTTTGAGCCCGTGCTGCTACGAGTGTTCTTGTAAGACCCTTGGCGAGAAGGTCCGAGTACGCCTGGCTTCTTCCCTGTGCACCGGTGAATTCCCACCAACCAAGCCGCTCGTAATCATTTTCACGACGCTCATGACAGCTTGTGATTAGTTGCCACACCTTGTCAGCAAAAAATGCCTTGTCCTCTTCAGTCAAGCCCGTGTCTGCATGAAACGCAGCGAGCATTATTTTAAAATCAGCGAATGACTTGGGGAAACGATCAGGCATAATGATCGGGTTGTAGCCCGTTCGTGCGAGCATCACATGTGGAGCGGCAACCAGGTTATCGAATACTCCATCACTGTTCCCCGGAAAAGGGATCCGCTTCATGGTATCGATGACATGCTTATAAAATCCAGGGAAAAATCTGAAGCCATGTTCGCCGGGAAGTGGATTGTAGTTCACTCCGGCATCTTCGTCAGGAACAGGAACGCTGCGAGCCTTCCCTCCGGGTAGCCTGATTTTCCTTTCGAACACCTGCACTTCAAAACCGCGCTCGATCAATTCATGTGCCGCACTCATTCCAGCCACACCGCCGCCCATAATTATGACTTTCGGCATAGGCAATTTTTTGGTTAGAAAACTGATGGATGGTGGAGACGGAGATGATCTTCAAAAAGGAATTGGCCTATGAATATAATATTAATTTGAAGAAAGCCATAATAGCTTAATAAAAGAAAAAGCCCCGCCTCGCGGCGGGGCTTATTTTTCTATCACCAACCAACGATTATGTACTGCTATGAGTATGTGCAGTATCAATATGAAACAATTTGTACAAAGGGCAGAAACCAAACAAGCTTGTCAAAACGAGCACACCGGCAATAATCAAAAGTACCTGGGCGACGGTTCCTTCAACTATTTTAAAATAGAAGAGCGCTGCAATAGCAATGGCAAGCAATGTCCGGACCCCCTGATCGTAAACGCCCACATTTGCTTTCATGTTAAAAAATTTGACGGTTAACTAATTATTTTTATTATTTGCCAGACAGGAAATATTGAATTGGACCACAAACTTAGCACTGGCATAATCGGCGAATGTTGACGGCGGTCATTCCTGATTATGATTTTGGGCTCAATTGAAATGCAGTTCCACCGAAAAATTGTAACCATGAAGTCAGTTTTTTTTCTTCTACTCTGCCCTTTAATAATTGTTGCTCAAACGAAAAATTGTGACATTCTTATCCGGAATGGAAAAATTATTGACGGAGCCGGCAATAGCTGGTTTTACGGAGATGTTGCGGTAAAAGATGGTAAGATCGTGGGCGTAGGACGGCAATTAAATTTCGTACCAACAAAAACGATTGACGCAACGGGTTTTATTGTGGCCCCCGGTTTCATTGATGTTCACACTCATCTTGAAGGAGATGAATTGAAGGATCCAAATGCGACCAACTTTATCCTAGATGGAGTAACCACATGTATCACGGGCAATTGCGGTTCCTCCAACACCGACATCGGAAAATACTTGCGTTGGATTGATTCATTGAAGCTTTCTATCAATGTGGCTTCATTGATCGGACATAACGATATCCGTAAAGCAGTCATGGGTAAGACCAATCGCGAAGCAACGAAAGATGAAATGGAGCAGATGAAAACTCTTGTGGACAAGGCCATGCGTGATGGTGCTGTTGGGTTTTCGACAGGCCTCATTTACATTCCGGGTACGTACACAAAAACACCAGAGATCATTGAAATAGCAAAGGTCGCTTCGAAATACAACGGCGTTTACGCGACCCATATGCGTGACGAAGGCGACAGCGTCACCTATGCTATAGAGGAAGCGTTGAGCGTCGGGCGAGGAGCGAAAATCCCTGTTGAGATCTCGCATTTCAAATTGAGTGGCCAGCAGAACTGGGGGCGCAGTAAGGAAACAGTGCCCATGATTGAAACTGCGAGAAAACAAGGGATTGACGTAACCATCGATCAATACCCTTACACCGCTAGCAGTACTAACATCAGCACATTGATACCAGATGAAATCCTCGCCGACAACCAGGATTCGCTCAACAACCGGCTTCAAAATCCGCAAACCCGGAAATATGTCATTGATCACATGCTTCAACGGTTAAAGAAGAGAAACCTTAAGCACTTTAGCTATGCTGTTGTTGCCTACTACAAAGCCGATACAACGTATAACGGTAAGAGCATTGAGCAGATTAACCTGATGAAAGGAAATAAACACACAAAAGAAAAGGAAGCAGAAGTTATCGTTGATATTATGATGCACGGCGGCGCCAGCGCAGTTTTTCACGGGATGAGTGAAGACGATGTAAAGAGGATTATGAAATATCCATTCAACATGTTTGCCAGCGACGCATCGATAAGAGAATTTGGTGTAGGAATGCCACATCCAAGAGGTTACGGAACCAACGCAAGAATACTGGCTGAATATGTGCGAGACCAGCACGTTATTTCTTTGGAAGAGGCGATCAGAAGAATGACTTCATTGCCCGCACAAAAATTTCAATTGCATAACAGGGGATTGTTGGCTGAAGGATTCGCAGCGGACATAGTGATTTTTGATGAAACGAAAGTACAGGACTTGTCAACGTATGATCATCCTCACGCCTACTCAACTGGCTTTAGATACGTGATTGTAAATGGAGCCTTGACCGTGGACGACGATAAACATATTGGCACTCGAGCTGGTCGTGCCCTGTACGGGCCGGGCGTTCCAAACTGAGTCCGTTGTCTGGCATGATCGTTTTTGAAGTTCCAAAATTTCGGTTGGCATTTTTTATTCTCTATATTTAGCCATATATGTCCGTTCCTCCGCAGGCACAAATAAAGGCGAATGGACAAGCCCTGATAGCTACCTGCACGAACATTATCACCTGAAATAAAAACTGCTTAGAATGGAAGTCCACAAACATTCTCACCACGTAACACACAAAAAGAAATGGGGTGAATACTTTCTTGAGTTCTTGATGATATTTCTTGCGGTAACGCTTGGTTTTTTTGCTGAAACTATTCGCGAACACCTGAGCGAACAAAAACGTGCCGGAGAATTTGCAGCCTCTCTTCTTGAAGACCTGCAAGAAGATTCGATGCAACTCAGATCGTACATTCAGTATTTTAATATGGCCGCCAACAATATAGACACGCTGATGCAACTCCTTGCCGCAACAGAACCGAAAAATATACCCACCGGAAAATTATATTGGTATGGGCTATGGGGAGGGCCCCACCTTTATTTTGTTCCCAGCGACGCAACCTTTCAACAGATGAGAAGTTCTGGCTCGTTGCGTTATTTCAAAAGATCTACCGCTGCCAATGTGGCCAGGTACGATCAGTTATGTCGCCACATCCAATTCGACGAAGAACGTCAGGAGGGGGTGTATGTGGAAGTCAGGAAATGCCGGGCGCAAATTTTCGACTTTAGATACAATGATATTGCCAACGATATAACACGGGCCTTAAGGCTTAATGGTGAATACGGAAAGGTGGATTCCTTTATGAAAACGAACCCTCCGCTATTAAGCCATGATAAAACATTATTCAATCAATATGTCGAGTTAGTTCGCTCAAGATTTATTCGCCGCTCCAATATTGCAGACGCAGATTCGTTGCTGAAGCAGGCATCCCTATTGATTAAAAATTTAAAAACTGAATATAGCTTAGGAAATGAGTAAGAAATTGGAATAGAAGTCAACACTACAATGAATGCTCCATCCATTATAAAAAAAAGAAGAATGAGCAACCCACATTTAGGGAGCTGGAAAAACTTCCTGAATTGCGAACATTAGGCCCGCAACCGCAGACCACAAACATGAAAACACTTCAAACGACTGACGTAGATGATCAATTGCCAAAGGGCAATGCCTATCCCGATAGCCATGGTGAAGCAAACTCTCATCCTCAATCTGAACTCCAACCTAAAACAATGGAAGTACACAAGCATCCTCACGACGTAACACACAAAAAGAAATGGCGAGAATATTTTATTGAGTTCTTGATGATCTTTCTTGCGGTGACACTTGGGTTCTTTGCGGAAAATATAAGGGAGCGAGCTACAGAATCGCACCGCGAAAAAGAATTTGCGCGGCAACTTTACTCGGAGTTGAAAGAAGATTCAACAGTCGTGGCACAAAAAATCGCGGAACGAAAATTGAAGGAGAAGACAATGGATTATGTCGCTTCTTATTTTAAGGACAGCTCTCTTAATAACATTTCGAACAATTTTTATCCCGCACTTTCGATCAGTTTATACCTAATCAACCGGTACGCATTTGAGCCTAAGGACGGAATGCTGAGCCAGTTGAGAAACTCAGGATCACTGCGATATTTTAAAAGCATCCATTTACAAAAACTGCTGGGTGACCTGAGTGTATACATCAGCAATATCCGTTTTCGGAACGACCAGGAATACCAATTTTTTGCCGACCCCATCAAACCTTTTATGGTGAAATATTTCGATTTCGATTGGTTGACACGGTTGAGAAATGTAAATGATTCCATGGCTATAGCTGAGCTATTATACAATATCGGCAAATATGATTTTCACGGCAAGGCGCTGATCAGAAATCTGGCAAGCCTTGACAGAAGTGAAGCGGCAAACATGGTATTGTTTTATAAGCAAATGCTGATCTCCACCCGAACCCTGCAACTCAGCCAATATGTAATCACAAACCACCAGATTTTGGAGGAGCTTCGTGATAATTATAAGCTGGATAATGAGCGAAATTGAAAACATAAAGGATAACGACAAGAATGATAAATTGCCAACTGGCAATGAATCCGAAAGAGCTGCTTCGGACCAGGCGGCAACTACTCAACCTCAGACTCAACCTCCACATATGGAAGTCCACAAACATCCTCACGACGTAACACACAAGAAAAAATGGGGCGAATATTTTCTCGAGTTCCTCTTGATCTTTCTGGCCGTGTTCCTTGGCTTTGTCGCGGAAAATGTTCGGGAGCACCAAGTGGAGGAGAAACGTGCGAGGGAATACATTCGTTCTTTCTATGAAGATCTGAAATATGACATTGGGGCAATGGATTGGATCATTAAAACGGAAACGGTCAAGATTTCCGCGCTCAAAAAAATGCGCGACTGTTACGATAGTATCAAACAAAGTTGGACGTCGACTTCCTGTTTGACTGCGCTGATAAAATATTCGCGTTCGAATAATAACTTCCATCTCACAAACCGCACGTTAAATCAATTGGGAAATGCCGGTGGTTTCCGTTTGTTGAAACCACGAGACGCTGACAGCATTGTGGGTTATCAAAATGACGCGACTGATCTTCGCGATTTTGAGTCGACTTTATACCAGCCTGCACAAGACAATATAAGAAATACCTCTATGGATTTAATGGAATTTTCTGCAAACACAGAATTATACAGCGATATCACAGTCGATCCCACTCCTTTTAACTCAAATGTGACTAAGCCTCTTTTACTATCAGACAATAAGGAACTTTTAAATAAATATTTCAACCAGCTATTGCAATACTTGAGGGCTATTGTCAGGCACCGATTGCTGTTGATGGCTTTAAAAGACCATGCGGGTAGTATTGCTGAATATTTTAATCACAATTATCATCTAGAATGAGTGGATGAACACACAGGAAAAGCCATGCAACGAGGCACTACTAGGTTCCGAACCCCTGAAATTTAGGTGAAGAAAAAAATCACAAAAAATGACCAGATCAACAAAAAACAGGATCATCCGGCTGATCATTTATTTTTTAGTCGTTTTTATCGCGACGTTTCTTTACAGCTATTTTAAAAGAACATAAGACAAATAGAAGAGAACCGATCAAAAGTATTCAAAAAGAATTATTGAGCGAAACGGTAAAGAAGTTTGGACACCGATGTTGCCTGACGGACCGCCTCCTAAGAAAGAAAACAAGCTACTTTGACACAACGACCGGCTCTGCTATTTGTTGCACAGCCTTTTCTTTTTTCATCGGCTGCTTTCGCCAATATGTTAAGCTTCGCCACAACCATTCTAATGGACCAAATCGAAATTGTCGCAACCAAAGATGACTCCAAACAATCTCAATGATCCACACGGCTGCGACAACATAATAAAGTTGATAAATCTGAAGTCTACCAAAAAAACCGAATCCAACTCCGTAAAAGAAAAGACCACACAGAAATGATTGCGCAAGGTAATTCGTGAATGCCATCTGTCCAACTGGCCGCATAAGGGCAAATAGCCACTTGAACCAACCAGACTTGTACATCAGCATAATCAATCCAAAAATCCCGATTGAATGGATAAGCCGTTGAAGCTCGTAAAACTCGAATTTCTTTCTTTTTGTAATCTCAAACCAGTTGAAGTTGTGATTCACATCGTTGATCACAAACAAATAAGAAACCGGTAGCCCAATTCCAATCCCAAGAATCGCCATCCATGCGTAAACCCTCGTCTTGGCCTGTCCCTGCAACACACCCAATTTAAAAAATGCCATCCCAATAAACATGAACAGCAAAACATCCCACAAAAGAAAATAGAACATCCCTTTTGTTTCACCTCTTACAGCCATTTCACTTCTCGCGCGATAAAAATCTGCGTAACCGCCTGTTCCCACCCGCAACTCTTCCTGCTTCGTTTTCTCTTTGGCCTGTGGAGTGGATTTCTCCTTCATCTGGTTCATCGCAGCCAGATCCTCCTTTTGTGAATCGGTCAACTTGACTTTAGTAGTATCGAGCGTCGCGATCTTTTCTGCACGGGCAATCTGTGATTTTTGGCGATATAAGTCCAGGTTCTCACGAGCAGTCATTAATATTAACGCGACGCCTGCAGCAGCTAGCAAATACTTTGGTTTAAGCCTTCTAAATGGAAAAAGAAACAAGCCACAAATCGCGTAATGAAAAAGAATATCCCAAAACCACAGCAAAACATACGCATTAAAAAGGCCGAACAACAACAACCACAGTTGACGCCGGAAAAAATACTCGACGGGCAGAAGGCCACTCAATCTTTTTTCCAGCCGTCCAATGAAAATTAGAGTTCCCGCCCCGAACAACATTGAAAAAATAGCTCTCTGACTTCCTTCGAAAACTCCCGGTCCGAAAACATACCAAAGAAGATAATTCAACTTGCTTTGGTCGTTTATTGTGTAATCGACGATCGCTGAGTGCGGCAATCCAAATCCGGGAATATTCATCAATAATATTCCAAGGATTGCAATTCCACGAAGGCTATCAAGAATAAGGATTCTCTCGCTCTGGCTGGCAGGAACGGCTAGTGTCTGCGCAGATTGATCACTCATGTAGATTGGCTTACCGAGCTGACTCCGGTTGATTAGTATTTTGTTTGACTACAACAACATGTTCATGAAAGCTGTTTTGCCAAAACGTCCCCCAAGAAATAAATTCTGCCCTTCTTGATCAACCCATTCTCGAGGTCGTAGCACACACACAAAGGAATATCTACTTCTTTGTTGGTAGCAGGCACGCCTGCAATTTCACCGATATGCCTGCCTTTAAAATTTCCCTCGAACATGGCTTTTTTCTCCGTGATGATGGTATTTGTGATCTCAGCCTTTGCATCAAAAGCTACGTGATACATGAAGTTGAGCATAGCGCCAACCTCCTCCTTGTTGTTGAATACTTCGCCCGTGCTCATATTCTTGTACACAACATCTTCAGCAATGTATTTTACATCATGAGTGGCAAGGAAATTTTCAAAATTCTCTTTTGCGATAGACAGCGCATCCTTTTCCAGAATCATTTCTTCCATAAAAAGTTTTTAATGGTTAAAAAATATGGTGACCTCGAGGATACTAGGGATTTAGCTTATTTCAACAAGGTGTGATTGTGAAAAGTTCAGCGAGGAACAGATTTAGCTAAGAGAAATACAATTTAAGAAGACGATCGATGAAAAACAAAACAAAATGCGGTGAAGACCAGAACAGCATTAGTAATTCATCAACTTTTGAACGAATTCATCGAGTCTTGCCTTTGCTAAAAAATAATTTTCCAGTTGAATAGAAAATGGGACCGGCGTGTCAAGCGAGGCACAACGCATTACCGGCGCATCCAACAAATCAAAACAATGTTCGCTAATCCACGCCGCAATTTCCCCACCAACTCCACCGATCAATGTGTCTTCGTGCAGCATGAGAATTCGCCCTGTTCGCTGAACAGCTTCCCGAATGGCAAAATAATCCAGGGGTGATAAAGTTCGAAGGTCAAGTATGTCAATGGAGATCTCTGGATGATCAGCCGCATAATCCTCGGCCCAATGCACTCCGGCGCCATAAGTGATGATTCCAATTTCATCGCCTTCTCGAACTTGGCGGGCCTTCCCAATTTCAATCTCATAGTACTCTTCTGGCACCTGCCCGCTTACGCTTCGATACAGCGCTTTGTGTTCAAAATAAATTACCGGGCTGGGATCGTTGATCGCGGCAATTAGCAAACCTTTGGCGTCTATTGGCGTCGCAGGAAAAACAACTTTCAAACCAGGAGTATGCACAAACCATGCTTCGTTACTTTGTGAGTGGAAAGGACCAGCACCCACCCCGGCGCCCGTCGGCATTCGAACAACGACGTCTGCGTTTTGCGCCCATCGGTAATGAATCTTGGCGAGGTTATTTACAATTTGATTAAATCCCATTGTTACAAAATCTCCAAACTGCATCTCCACCATGCTTTTAAAGCCCTCCAGACTTAATCCCAATGCAGATCCTAAAATGGCGCTTTCACAAAGCGGCGTGTTTCGTACTCTGTCTTTTCCAAATTCTTCAACAAATCCTTGTGTTATTTTGAACACCCCTCCATATTCTGCAATGTCTTGTCCCATCAGCACCAGGTTAGGATGGTGCTTCATTGATTGATGAAGGCCGTCTTTAACCGCGTCCACAAATCTTTTCTCCTCGAAATTGAATCGTGTCCCTAAATACTCGTTTTGAAAATTGTACAACGACCTTGAGTTGTCGAGCACTTGTACTCTCGGTTTTGAGGCAGGTGGTTTCGCATAAACATCATCCAGTTCTGCATCTGCATCACC
>AR_comb_assmDRAFT_10068048_pt1 | contig 13310 bp, 6 predicted proteins | sample ArasoioldDNA_FD_10543 | JGI IMG/M metagenome (IMG submission 10543) | reverse complement strand
TAAGGACATTAAGAAATTAAGGACCATTAAGGATCGTTAGCCTTAATTTTCTTAATTCCTTAATTTCTTAATGGTTTAATCATTCACCCGATCAACGTGTAACTAAACGTGTGCGGGCGTACCGTATTAATTTATTGATACCAATTTGTTAACTGAGATCAAGATTCGTAGACCAAAAGTTAACAGCGAATAAATCAAAAAATTTATTTGATGATTGATGTGTACATTATTTTCCATAATTTCAAGCTCCTGCGAATCTTGAGAGATTTTTTTAGTGCGCATATTGATCTCGTACTATTTCCAGAAGGTGCCGTCAATTTTTCCTAACGATTTATTGCTTGCATGCTAAGCGTTGCTAACTGATTAAGGAACACTTGTATAAAAAAATGAACCGCCGCAAGGCATCGTTCATTCCACCTAAAAACTGTTTAACCACCATGAGAAGATCTACACTAGCATGGCAGAGAGCCTTTTGCCTATTCCTCATTATTTGTTTGGCGAAGATTGGAACAAGTCAAACTGCAGCTCAGACATTAAGACTACAAGATTTCACAATTTGGGGCGGGAGCGCGGCTGCAAACCCCTACATTAGTTCACAGGGCATTGTTTTCAACAATACAGCTGTTATACAGGGGAACGTTGGAAGTAATCATCTGATTAATGTCAAGAACAACCTGACTATAACGGGGAGTATTTACAGCGGAAACCTTATTTCGTTTAGCAACAATGCAAAAATAACCGGCAATGTTTTCGCAAATCGATCAGGCACTACCACAAATCCCGCGATAGCATGGGGCAGTCGCGACACAATTACCGGTAACCTCACTGCTAATGGAAAGATGACATTTGGCACATACGGCAAAATAACCGGGCAGGTGGCTGTGCCCGCGCCCACGCAGAGTAACTATTCCGGGCCTACTCCTTCGATTCTCCCGATTACAAACAGTTTCACACTTCCCACCATGCCGGTCATGCCCGACAACAGTCCGTTCGACGGTAACGTGGCTACAAATGTCGCCAGCAATATCATCACAAATCCAACAACATCGCTCGCTCCTGGAGTGTATCGAAAAATAGCGCTCACCGGCAACAAAACGCTAACTTTTAGTGGACCGGGCAATTACATCTTTTATGAAGTGGATAACGGCACCACTACGAATAATTTTGTATTTGATTTTAAAACCAGTACCCGCGGAACCATCAACATTTTTGTGATTAAGGATGCACGTTGGGGGCTTCTTTCAGTCAGCATGAAAAACGGAGGTGATCCTTCTCGCATTTACACGGAAGTTCATGGAAACGGTTCAACGAATAGTGGAAACTGCTTCGATCTTCAGGGGCCGAAATCAATACCTGCCGGAAGTAACTTGTGGCTTGGGAATGTATGGGCACCAAATGGCGCCATCTCCATTACGAGCTGCCCGATTTTACCGACAGGAGCATCGCATATCATAGGAGCCTTATGGAGCGGCAAGTTGGTAACCATAAAGAACGATTTTAAAATTACTTACCAGGCGCCAGCAACAGGTCCATATTTTGAAACTATCAATCCATCCTTTGCAGCTCCTTTAACAGGAAAGATTGATGCAGCCAACAATATTATAGGCCCGGAGCTATTCGCCTTGTCTAAGGATACGGCAGATACGATAAAGACCAATGATATTTTTGTAATTCAAACTTCTCGAGATAGTGTCCGCAAGGTACTTTTAGACGTCATCAGCAAAAGTCCCAACGATGCTGACCTAAAGTCGCAACTAATTGCCCTCGGAATGACCAATCAAAAAGGCGCCCCTGGAACGATTAACAACGGCTCAGACATGTACACCGTTACTGGTTATTTTCCCGTAGATAAAATAACCCAGTTGAACACCAATACTAAGATCAATTTTGCTCACCCATCATATCCTCCTATCTCCAACGTGGGCGCGGTAACTACGCAAGGCGATCTTACTATGCGGTCAAATTTTGTGAGATCGCGGTTTGGAGTGGATGGCAGTGGAATAAAAATAGGAGTGATCTCAGATAGCTACAACGCAAAACTTGGCGCGCAGGCTGATGTCAATGAAGGAGATCTTCCCGGTATAACAACAACCGACAGACCAAACGACAACCAGCAACCAGTACAAGTATTGGAGGATTTCCTGGACCAGCGCGCCCATGATGAAGGCAGAGCCATGTTGCAAATTGCACATGACCTCGCTCCCGGGGCAAAGCTTGCATTTTGCACTGGCTCGTTGAGTGGACCAAGTTTTGCGAGGGCCATAGACAGGTTGGCGAGCGACACGCTACCCGGAGGGCGTTGCAATGTAATAGTTGACGACATAACATATATCGACGAACCATTTTTATCGGATGGTGAAATTGCCCAAGCCGTTAACCGAGCAGTCGCAAATGGAGTAATATATTTTTCATCAGCCGGTAACTTCGGCAAACAATCGTATGAAGGCGTATTTCATGGCGTCACTAACACTTCTGTAATGGCGACCGGTCAAATTCACAACTTTGCTTATGATTCTATTGGCACTGATTTATATCAATCGGTGCACCTAAGGCCGGGGTCCTATGCCATCGTATTACAATGGAGCGATTCATTTCCGTCTCTTGGAAGTAACAGACCTTTAAGCGCCGATTTGGATTTGTATATAATGGATCAAAACGGATTTCGATTGTTTGGTTTCAACAGGAGTATCGGGGACCCCTTTGAAGTGTGCCCATTTACTGTTAGGGATGAAACAGATGCAAAGATAATGGTGGTGAGGGCCTCAGGCACGGCCGATGTAAGATTCAAATATATCATCTTCCGTGGCGATGCTACGATCCTAAATCACCTGAGAGGAACATCCACTATTGTGGGTCATCCTAACTCCGATAGCGCAATCGCGGTTGGCGCGATGCTATATGCCAATATTCCACCTTTCACACCTGTTTGGCCCGGTGTGGCCTCGTTCTCCTCCAGGGGCGGAACACAGATAGTTGCAAATAGCACAACCTTGCCGCCAAGAAATAAACCCGAACTCATCGCACCGAATGGCGTAAACACATCGGTAGATCTTGGCGGGCCAGCATTCAATGATGGTGATACGTATCCAAACTTCTTCGGCACATCTGCTGCTGCACCGCACGCTGCAGCCGTTGCTGCGTTGCTGATCCAGGCTCGGAAAAAATATTTAAAGCTTCCGGCAGGACCAGAAATTACAGTACTTCCTTATGATGTTAAACGACAATTGATATCATCGGCAGGAAAATTTTCTTATTTGCCGGGAAATTTTTCATTTGAAGGAGGCTACGGATATGTCCAGGCGGATTCAGCGATCCAACAAATTGCAAATGCGCGACCAGTTATCTCAACGTTAAAGGCGGTTGACTCTGGAGCACAATACGGTGCCGTGCCATTCAAGGTGAAAATTACCGGCAGATATCTTACCAGTACTACGAAAATTTATGTTGACAGTATACCCATTCCTGCGACTACCGATTCTATTGATGCAGCTACTGGTGTCGGTACAGCTACCGCAACCGTGCCCGCGATTGCCTTTGGAAACGACCCCGCGTATCGCTTATATTCTTCAGCAAAAAGTCCCAGCCAGCAAGATGGTGGATTTTCAGAAGCATTGCATTTTTTCAGTTCAAACACCAAGATAATTGTTAAGGCAGAACTGCCCACCCATAACAACTTCAGCCGAATGTACGGGCAAGAAAATCCGGTGTTCGCCGCCACCGTTACTGTAGTCAATGGCACGGACTCATTGGACATTGGTCAAACAAGTTTAACGTTGGCAGAACTGAAACTGGATAGTTTGGTTTTTATAACGAATGCAACTGAATTCAGCAGCCCTCGTTCTTTTAGCGTTTCTGTTGATCGAAAGACCCCGCTTTCCGCTAATGATCCGCTGTTGGGACTATACACATTCGACTTTGAGCCTGGTACGCTGCAAGTGCAAAAAATGAAAGTAAGAATTACACCAAATTTAAAAGTTGTAAAATATGGTGAGGATATTTCTGGAATTACGTACACTTATCAGTTCGATACATCTGGTATCGTTTCTCCTCAACTGCTAGAAGAAGTAAAATCAATGCATAATAAATACGTCGCGGATAATGCGTTGATTGTTGTGAATGGCTTCAATATCGATAGTGTAACCGGTGGTGATTTGAGCGGTATGGGCATGCTGGCAAGTTTCCAATCCGTGCTAAATGCAAGAAAATTTATCGTGGAAGATGGACAATTGAAGCCACTCACCTCCACCTTATCCACTTCACAAATTGGACAACAACGATTCATCGTTGATGTTTCCGCGCAATCCTTGCAGAATTATAAGCGGGACAGTGGCAAATCGACAATACTTGTGCCATTGCCAGGTACTAACGCAAGAGGGTTTCTCAACGTAAAAGCCCTGACCAACGGGAACGCCAAAGCAGCTATTCCTGGTGGTCAATTGCAGGCAATGGTGAATGGACAATTGCTAGCAATGGTGAATGGACAATTGCAGGCTATTGTAAATGGCCAGTTGAAGGCGATGGTTAACAATTTGCTTGTCGACGCCACGGATATGGCTTTCGAAAATGGCCAGCTGCTAGCAATGGTGAATCAAGTTTGGACACCAATTCCCAGTGGGGAAATCTTAGCGACTGTGAATGGTCAGCAGGTTACGGTGGATCTATCAGTGTCAAATGGACAATTGCAAGCCATGGTGAATGGGGAGGCAATGTCATTGGTGAATGGACAACTGCAAGCAATGGTGAACGGACAATTGCTCGCTATCGTAAATGGCCAGTTGCAGGCCATCGTCAACAGCCAATTGACTCCGTTGGTCAACGATCAATTGATGGGTATCGCCAACGGCCAATTACAGGCCATAGTCAACGGACAGCTTTTGGCAATAGTTAATGGGCAGCTCATGGTAGAGTTGGACAATGGAGACTTGGCAATCGCGGACGGCCTCATCTTATCAAATGGCCAACTGCAGGCGATGGTCAATGGACAGTTGCAAGCAATAGTTAATGGTCAACTGAAAGCCATGGTGAATGGTGTAGTGACTGACATTCCCACGACGAGCTTCAGTTTGGTAAACGGCCAATTACAAGCTATTGTGAATGGGGAGGATTCAGTAGCCTACGTGAATGGCCAACTACAGGCCATTGTAAATGGACAGTTGCAGGCGATGGTGAATGGAGCGGCGGTAAAAGCAGACTCCGTAATAATGATCAACGGTCAATTGAAGGCCATGGTAAATGGAGCAGCAATTCCAATTGAGAATGGACAGTTGCAGGCAATGGTAAACGGACAACTGCTCGCAATGGTAAATGGACAATTGATGGCGATGGTTAACGGCCAGGTGACTTTCGCTGTTTTCACAAATGGTCAGTTACAGGCCATGGTCAACGGACAGTTTACACCATTTGTAAATGGACAGTTGTTAGCTATGGTCAATGGAGAGTTACAACAGGTGAACAGCTATAGCATTGTGAACGGTCAATTGCAAGCTATTGTCAACGGTGAAACTTGGGTTTATCCGAATGGACAGTTGATGGCAATCGTAAATGGACAGCTACAGCCGTTGGTAAATAATTTCGATGTAAGCGGAACAAATAACAATTCGAAGACAGTAGTATTGGTCGATGAAGACGATATCAATCTTCAGTCGGGCGATGTCGGAGGAATGCTCTCCGTAAACATGATAACAGGACTTGATGCAGGATATCAAGCATTGATACCAGCCGCTTTTGTGAATGAGAATTTTGAAGTGACATATGGATTAGGTCAGGTATTAATTAACAAGAAACCTTTGATCGTCTCCGCTGACAATAAGGCCAAGAACACTGGAGATCCCAATCCCCCTCTAACTACGAGTTATAAGGGTTTTGCATTCGATGACACAACATCTTCACTCTGTATAACTCCTGTGTTGATCGACCAAAACGAGAGGCGTACGAAATATACGGATGTAAAAATAAATAACACATCAAACGTTTATTTTGCGGCGCCAGGTGAATCACTTACACTGACGGGGAACTGGAGCGAGAATCATTTCCAGAACATCTTCCCAGGATACGGTGCATACTGTCCGGGTTGTATAACACAATATCGAATCGGAATGGCTGATGGATCAGGTGGAAATGTATTCGCCACTTGTGACGATGTAAGTGGCTTAGGAAGCTACGGAGGATTCCTAAACCAAACATTCAATGCACCTTCCACGCCGGGAGTATATTACATAACCCAAATCACGACCTGGTGGTACACGTGTCCGGCACCTAACTTCGGTGATCCGCCGCAGATTCCAATTCACAATAATGGTCCAAATGATGCCATCGCTGTTGTTGTCGTAAATCCATATAGCATTCCAACGTATACAACGGCGACTACTTCTTCACCCGAGGGTACTTATCCAATTGTTGTCGGCGGGTGTTTCTTTAATCCAAACTATAGAGTTGTCTTTGAGGATGGCACGTTGAGCGTGGGACCAGCTGCACTTACATACAGTCGACCACAAATAGAGGCCGCAACAAATTCGCCAGACAGGCTCTACCCAAATCCCGCTTCAAACAGCATAATGCTAAGGCTTAAAAATGACGTGCAAACTGTCAATGACATCAAGATTTATGATTCAGATGGCAAGATCAGCCGCACGTTAGCACGGAAACTAGGCGAAGGTTTTTATGAAATCAACGTGTCAACATTGCCGCGGGGTGTTTATGTGATAAAAGCAACAACGGCGGTGGGTATCAAAACTTTTAAATTTATCAAAATGTAAAAACCAAGAAGAAAGAGGCCACCGCCTCTTTCTTCTTGCCAAGCTTCTTCTATGAATCCAAAAAACTGCTTGTTGATACTTGGATTGCTTTATGGCTTCATAACTTTTGGGCAAAGCAAGCAAACTAAGGACACTGCCACCGTAAACAAATTACTCGATCAGAGTAAGAGCCTCGTTGCAACTGACTCGGCAAAGGCAATCGGGCTTGCCTTGCAAGCCAAACAAATGGCGGCCGACATAGACTATCCCAAAGGCGAAGCTTATGCGCTGAAAAATATCGGCCTCGTTTATTATCGAAGAGGAATGTATGTTCAAACGCTCGATTACTGGAGCGAGGCACTAGCGATATTTGAGAGTGAAAAAGATGATGTGGGCACGGCAAACATGCTAAGTAATATAGGCGCCATTTACTTTGACCAGGGTGCGGATGACAAAGCACTTGAGTTTAGCTTGAGGGCACTACAGATCGCCGAAAAGATTCGTGACACTGTTCGACTTGTTTCCGTTCTGTCCAATATCGGAGGCATTTATCACAATAAAAAGGATCCAGTTGCTTTAAACTATTTGCTAAAGGCTGTTCCGCTGGTGGAAAAGAGTGGTGACAGGGACCAGTACCTCATCCTGACCGGAAACATTGGAGAAGTATATTTTGATGAAAACAACAATGAGAAAGCTGTTGAGTATTACCGCAAGTCAATCAAAGCTGCAGAAAACAATCCAGAGGCAGCTTATTCCTACAACGGCATAGGGAAGCTGTATTTGAAAGAAGGCAACTTCGAGATGGCCCTTCAAAATCATAACAAGGCTTTGGAAATTGCAGAAAAGGCGGATGATAAATTCCAGGTGACACGCAGCCTTAGAGGTATCGGAGATGTTTATGAAAAACAGAATAACCTGTCAGTCGCGATTGAATATTACCAAAAGGCCAGGGCTGTTGCGGAGCAAATGGACGACGTCAAAGTCGAGTTGAAGGACCTTTATAAAGACATGTCAGACGCCTATGCTAAAAACAAAGATTTTCTTAACGCCTATTCATACGAGAGCCTTTACAGCGATTACAAAGATTCCATTTACAACATTGAGACCAAGAAGAAGTTAAACCAACTTCAATTTGATTTCGAACTATCCAAAAAAGAAACAGAGCTTATTCTGAAAGAAGCAAAAATCAAATCGGAAAAGCTGGCGCGAATTCTCATGACGATTGGGTTGGGTCTGCTTGTGGTGATTGCCTTTATTATTTATCGCAACTATTTGCAAAAAGCAAAAATCAATAAGATCCTGGATAAACAAAACGCCCAAATTGAACAATTGCTGCTAAATATACTTCCCAAAGAAGTTGCCACGGAATTACAAGCCAGTGGCGAATCAAAGCCCCGGCATTTTGACGAAGTCTCCGTCTTATTTACGGATTTCAAAGGATTCACATCCATCGCTGATAAGTTGTCGCCTGAACAAGTAGTGCGGGAATTAAACGAGTGTTTCATGGCTTTCGATGGGATTATGGAAAAGTACGAGCTGGAGAAAATAAAAACGATCGGCGACGCTTACATGTGTGCAGGAAACATTCCCTCGCCAGATCCGGATCACGTTTATAAGATGATCAGAGCTGCAAAGGAAATACAGGTCTTTATGGAACAGCACAATCGTCGCCGGGCTGAGATGGGCAGGGAAACATGGGAAATAAGGATAGGCGTTCATGTTGGCCCCGTGGTGGCCGGCGTGGTTGGCAAAAAGAAATATGCTTATGACATTTGGGGCGGTACTGTTAACATCGCAAGCCGAATGGAAAGTAATGGCACACCCGGCAGGGTAAATATTTCGGCAACTACGTACGAAATAATCAAGGACAAATTTGACTGTAGCTACAGGGGAAAAATATTTGCAAAAAATCTCGGCGAATTAGACATGTATTTTGTTGACGACGAAAAATCGCCATTTAGTCGTCGCGTACCAGATGTGAATGTTCAGGAAGGTCATTACGATGTGCAGACTGATCCGGTATAGTTCGAAATGGTCAGAGCAATCACATCTGATACCGCAAATCAAAAAGATCACGCGAACGAGCAGCAGGAGCGCTGACTCATTCGCGCGACTTATACCGGTCAGACCGCCGCCGGCTTCGCTCGGTAGCGCTCAGACCGTGCCAAATCGACGAAAACGGTCTGGACGCTACATTTGAATTTCCTATCCTTCCATGTTTCGCAGCTCGCGCTCCAATTGCGCAGTCTGTGCCTTTTGCTCGCTGATCTTTTCTTTAAGCCGTGCCTCTTTCCGCTCTTTGTGTTTTTCTTTTAGCTCAGCAATTCTTTGATGTCTCTTTTCTTTTAATTCAGCTATTTTCGCCTGGATCTTCGATTTTTCTTTATCGTGGGCTGATTTGATTCTTGCTCTGTCGGCAGCGATGTCTGCCTCGATCCCCTTAACCTGGTCATCGAGAAATTCATCATAGGCACCGTCAACGTTTGCTCTTAGAATTGTACCCCCCAAAGACTCCATGGCGTTCTCCACCATCGCAGGCCCTTCTTCATAAATTTCTGCGACAATTGCAACAGTGCCTGGTTGCAGACGACTGTACACTTTTGAAATAAAGTCATCCGAAAAGTCATAGTAATTTGTTTCCAGAAGAGCACCACTCAGGGTGCCAGATACCATTCCTACCAGTATACCAACGGGACCGGCCAGGGCACCGATTAATGTGCCGAGAGCCATGCCTGATAACACACGTAGCCCGCCACTGGTGTCGTCCTGTATCGCACTTGTTTCACCGTTTAAATCTTTCTTTACTATTACTTTTTCATACACGGTGATACCGCCGTGTGATTCTAGCTCCATCAACCTGTGCGAACCCGCAAAGGCTTGTGGTTCGTTTTTAAATGATATAACAACAAGATTTGTCATTTTTTTAGATTTTGTAATGAGTGCCTACTCTATCAAGTTTTCGGCTTCCCTTTTTCCAAATTGAGTACTGATCTTTTTGGCCTAGAGTTATGAATCATGGCCTCGACGCGTTGATCAATTTTTTCATCGGGTTTTTGGCGAGCCAGGTAAAATTCCTCATAGAAAGATTTCGCAAGGGCTGCCATCGGTGTTGATAGTAAGATGCCTGTAAAGCCAAATGCTGCTCCCATCACCAACAAAAAAACCATAATCGTAACGGGATGCAGATTCATTGACGAGGAGCGCAACCTGGGCATGATAAAGTCGCCAAGTATTTCGTCAAGCGCCAGGAAGAACACAAGTACCCATAACGCTGTCAATGGACTTATCGCAAATGCGACCAGTGTAGGGGGAATCGCCATGAGATAAAAACCAACCTTTGGAATCATCTGAGAAAAGAAGGCAAGAACACCCCACACCCACGCACCCGGAACGTTCATGATACTTAAAAAAATAATCACCGCCACGCCTTGAATGGCTCCCCCGATTAGATTCGCACGCATCCATCCAATCAGCATGAACGAACTTTTCACGAATGCGTTTTGCGCATTCTCCCGACGCCGCTGAGGGAAAAGTGATAAATAAAATCGAAGTAAGGGCCGTGGGTAGATGACCATGTACGCAGTCATGCTAATTAAAACCAGGACCAACAATAATGAACCCAACACGGAAATGGAATACCCGCCAAGCTTCCACAAGGTGCTCGTGACTGAAGGTAGCTCCGGCGCCACTTGATCCTTGTGAACGGGTTGTTTTATCCAATGAAAGTACTCAGCTCTCCATGACGACAGCATTTTTTCTATTTTGCTGGCGTATTCCGGAAGACTAGCCATTAAGCTTTTTAACTGAGTACTCACCAACGGAACGATCAGCCAGCTACATAAACCAAAGACAAGGAAGATCAGCAGAAAAACAACCAGCGTACCCCACGCTCTCGGGAGTTTTTTTGTTTCAAGCCACGTTACCGGCGCATTGATGATGATCGCGAAAACTACGGCAATGAGAAATAATAAAACCGTGCTGATCACCGTGCGCATAAACATGAAAAAAATAACAATCGCAATTGCAAAGGCAAAGGCCTTTATCAGAGACGCTGTTAAATTGTATGTGAATACTCTTTGCATCTTCTTTTTATTGAATTGCGTGATGATTTTTTTTTATGCGTGCTTGTATTCTCCTTTGATCTTATTTACTGTGTCGCGAATGTGGCCGACTTCGTTCTTCAAACTCTTTAACTGGAAGGCCGCGTATATATTGAGAATACCGGCTACAATGAAGGCCGATCCGGAAACCGCAATGATGCTAAGCACTCCTGCTGCCGGGTAGTAAATAACAAGACCCCCGAAAACCAGCGTAACAAGACCACCAAACAAAAGCCATCCCCATCCGCTAACATTTAAATTTTTGAGATCAAATGAAAATCCCATAATAGAAAAGGATCGGAACACCAACCAAAACCCTACAAAAAATGGAAGGGTAGCCATGGTCACAACCGGGTAAATAAACAGGTAGGTGCCCAGCGCCAAATCAATAAGTCCGGAAACGAATATCCAGCCCCAGCCTTTCATAATACTGCTATTCGTAGTCGAGAAAAAGATCTGGCTAATACCAGAACTCATCATAACCACGCTAAATAGAACGCTTAAACCAAGGTAGCCTTCTGCAGGTCTTGCATAGACAATAACTCCAGTGGCAATAAATAGAATTCCCATGATTAGGAACCACCACCAATTTTTGACATCGTAACGGATGTCGTCTAGAACGTTACTCATATACTTATTTTTTTGAGTGAATAAAAAATTTTTTGAAATGCAAAATCATTCATAGGGTGTTTTCTGGACGGGAAACAGTTTCCAAAACGAAACAAATTATCTATGGTAAACAATGAAACGCCGGCCGTGCATTTCATTCAAGGCGCACGAAATTCAGAAAAGGGTTTTTTCTTTGTCATATTAGGTCAATACTGAAGCAACTTTCTCATTCCATTTTTTGATTTTGTCTTCAAGCCGTTCTTTACTTGCCTTAAGTTTTTCCTTTCTTTCACCCTTCGCCGTAGCCATCTTTTGGTTCAGGCTTGCGATTCTATCCTCGATCATTTTTTTTAAGTTTGCTCTTCTGGCTTTGAACTTTTTGCTCGCTTCATCTCTCTTAGCTTTCAACTCTTTTATTTTTTCTTTAATGGCCATTTTATCCTCGTCAGTAGCTTTTTTTAGCTGTTCTTCTTCAGCATCCAACTCCCTATTGAATTCTTCCCATTGTTCCCGGTTAAAATTGTCATATTGGTCCTCTATAGCCGTACGTAAAACGGTGGCATGGTGGGGCTCCAAATAGCTGTCGACAAATAATTCAGCATATTCTTCGATGTCCATCACAATTGCATAACTGCCAGGCTGGAGTCGCTTATTAACCTTCTCCATCAAATTATCAATGAACGTTTCAGTATCGTCTTCATTCACTGCGCCGACCATGACCCCGGTCAGCATTCCAATGGCCATACCAATAGGACCTCCGATGGCGCCTACGACTGTGCCCACAAATGCTGACTCTCCAGGGATGTCCTCTGTATCGGGTCCTTCGTGGTACAGCACCTCAATTTGGTTTTCTTTTTTTTGAATCATTGCCATGTTGTAAATGACGATGTCTTCCAACTGGTTTAGTTCGTTCAACTGAGTCACAGCCTTAGATGCGTCATCTTTATTCAGAAAAGTTGCTACGATTAAATTTTCCATGATAGGTAATTTTTAGTGTGAAAAATCAAACAATTGGTGCAAGGCCGTTTGTTTATCAGACTGTTTCTACTTCTTTAGGAGCTAATGCTTCATCAACCAAACTGGAGGCGTGTTTTAGTTTTTCTATTCTTAATTTATACTCTTGTTTTACTTCGTCGATACGTTTTTGCATCCTGGCTTTTCTCCTTTCCCTGGCATCTTTCATTTGTTCTTCCATGGTATTGACCTTTGCATCCAACTGGCTCCTGGTTTCATTCAATTTTTTTCTGAGAAGTTCCTCGGTAGCATGCGCCTTGTTTTGCAACTTGGCCATGGCTGATTTGACGGCTGCTTTGTCCTGTTCCCTTGCTTCTTTTAGTTCTTCTTCCAAATTCCTGTATTCAGCTTCGATGGCTTCTGATTCTCTCACAAGCTGGTCTTCTGCTACTTCATCCCTGAGCCGTCTGAACACCAAACCATTCAGAGCCTCAAGCTTTGTATCGACAGGAACGGTCCAGGTTTCATCAATCTCCGCAATCACCGCGGTTTTACCTTTTATCAACGCGTTCGATACTTCGTCTACGAACGTGGTGTTGATATCATCGGTGCTCACGTCAAAAATGAGTCCCGCAAAACTCCCCGTCGCGGCCCCTATAGCTAGACCTACCGGTCCGCCTATCAACCCAATAAGGCTGCCAGTCAAAAGGCCTGTCGCCGTGCCGATCGGTCCCTGATCCGCTGCGTTATCGAGCCGCAGTTCACCTTTTTCATTTTTGCTGACCACTGCTGTGGCGTAAAGGGTGATGTCACCTGTATTATGCAAATCCTTCAAGGCTTTTAACCCTTCGAAAGCATTGTTTTCGTTATCGAAAACAGCTACTAACATCTTGTTCATTGTTTTTAGTTTTAT
>AR_comb_assmDRAFT_10035073_pt1 | contig 13312 bp, 30 predicted proteins | sample ArasoioldDNA_FD_10543 | JGI IMG/M metagenome (IMG submission 10543) | reverse complement strand
TGCTGCGGCGTTTCAGGATCGGGCCCATCACCAACGCCACGACCACCGCCAACACCTCCACGCCGCCAGCCCGAACCCCACCCACCCCAACACGGTCACAACAGCCGTCCCGGGGTGTGCCGGGGGCAGAACGCGCCCCGCCGATCACAAACCCAGCCCTGCGTCCGCAGATAGGCGTACGCATACGACATGCGTGCGGCCTCGTCGCAGGCGTCGGTGACCAGGTAGTTCCGGGTCGAACCGACCCCGCACGCCGTGCACAACACCGTCACGACCGCCGTCTTGCCCGTGATGGTCACGCCACCACCGGGTCCGACAACGCGTTCGCCGCCGACACCGCCTCCACAGCCGACGAATACGTGTCAACGGTCAGGACATCCCCGACCAGTTGCAGTACCTGCCAGCGACACTCACCCGCCCCGTCGGACTCCTCCGGCACCTCCGCAGGGGCCCAGCCCCGCTCGGCGGCCAACACCGTCGCCGAGCCATCGTTTCGGCCGGCCGCGATCAACTCCGCGCCCACCATCGAAAACCAGCGGTCCTGATCACCATTCAACGCGTCCCGCAACTCTGAAGCACACCGGGCGCGGTCAAACTTCGGGGCAGCCTTCGCGATCACAACCACCACCGCCAACTCAACACACCCGGCACGGCGAGCGGCTCCGGCATGGCGTGGCGACGCAGCGACGGACCAGGAAGGGCCCGGAAAAACCGGATCCGGTTCTTCCGCGGCCGGTGCCGCCCCGAACCTCTACCGATATCCTGGACTGGTCGCTGGGTCATAGCAGGCATGCACCTTCCTGGTGACTGACTGCGGGGCCATCCCTTTCGGGGGTGGCCCCGCAGACGTACGTAACGGGTTTCGACTAAGCAGTTCGGGGCAGCGCTCCCGGCCGGTGCGGCGGCCTCCGGAGGACGCGTAACGCGGCGCGCTGCTCGGGGGTCATCGCCGGCTTGGTAGTCACCAGCGCTTCGGCCGCGGCGACCGCGGCAACCCCCAGTCGGGCGCGTCGTGCGTCGCCGTGGGCGGTCATGCCGCCGACCCGGACACGTCTGGTTTGGGGCTGGTGATGTCCTCGGGGGTGCACTCCAGGGCCCGGCAGAGTTTGCGCAGGCTGACATCCGACGGCTGACACACCCCGTTTTCGAGGTACTTGATGAACGACGGCGCCAGCTTGGTGCGCGCTGACAGTTCGCGTTGCGTCATCTCGAGGGCGAGCCGTCGATCTCGGAGGGCCCCGGCGCGGAGGACAAGGTCTCTCATCGGCGCGGCCACAGGCCCATCATGGCCGCACATGGCCGCAGGTGTCAACCGTTCAGCGGCTACCAGCGGCCATACACGGTTCTACTGTGGCAGATGGGGCGGGGGCCGACGCAAGGTCACAGGACGGGGACGACCGCGTGAAATCTCAAATCGATACAGGTCAGAGCAGCGATAGGCCACACATGGCCCTAGGCTGCGCGGTCATGGAGCACGACGGTCCCCAAACCACGGACCATCCAGGACACCAGATCCGCCGAGCACGCGAATCGCTCGGCCTCTCCCAAGCAGAACTCGGCCGCCGCTCCGGACTCGGGCAACGCACCGTCCGCCGCGTCGAAGCCGGACAAGGCAGCCCCGAAGGCCGCACCGTCGCCGCGCTCCGCCGTGTCCTCGGTCTGCCGGTCGCCGGGTCGCCACCCACTCCGGCCGAGGTGCTCCGCGAGGTTTCCACCGCCGAGCTCGCTGCCGAAGTGACCCGCCGGCTGTTGATCGCCGACGACCTCCGCGCCGGGCGGGTCCAGGTCGGTCACCTACCCGCCGGCATGGCCGACAAACCGGGCATACTGCGCGGTCCGGCGACACACGAGCAACGTTCCGGTTCGGACGATTGAGTGACAGACTGCCCACAGTTGTTAACGCAACGTCCGTCGTTGACGGTTAGATAGGGACACCCCTGGCGCCGCTTTACCCGCCGGGCAACCCCGACGACGAGGCGGACCCATGCGCAGAAGATCACCGTCAGTGGCCGGGATCAAACGCAGCGTCGACACCGTCGCCGTCTACCTCCCCGACCTCACCATCAACTTCGTCCCCCACTGCGCAGGCTCCACCTGGCTCGTCGACCCCGACACCTGCACCATCTACGTCGACGGAACCGCCACCTGCGACACCGCAGCCGACGCCCTCATCGACGCCCTCACCGCGCTCTGCGACACCCACGGCGTCCCCACCCCACACGACCCCCGCTGGCCACTACGCCTCATCCACAGCCGCGGCACCGCCTAACCCGACGGCTACAGCCAGTCGATGCGGACCGTGTCCGGGTGGAATCGTTGTCCGCCGGGCCTACCCGAACGGCCAGGTAACACCGTCACTGCCATGACCCGGCGGATGATCTCCCGTTTCCGTTCCAACGGGTAGCCATCCCACTCCGCCTCTACGTCGGCTGCGGCGCGCATGCCCACGGTCACATCCACCCGACCCTGCGCGGCGATCCGCCCATCCAACTCCGCGAGCTCACCGCGGATCCGATCGGCGGCGTGCCGGTGGTCTTCTCTTGACAGCTCCCCGTCCGCGAACATCTGCGCCGCCTCCCGCAGCCTGCCGCGCAACACGGCGGACCGGGACACCAACTCCGCCGTCCCCGCTTCATCACCGTCGTCGCGGTCGGGGCCGGTGGCGCGACCCTCCGCAGAACGGAAAAACCCGACCACCGCCTCCTCCACAAAATCCTCGATCAACTGTGCGGACCGGGTGACATGCCCCATCGACGGACACCGCAACAACCGCTGCCCATCCCGCCGCCCCGCCACCAAGATCCGTCCGCAACCCTCCCAGCCACACACGGCGATCCCGGACAACAGATGCCTCGACGCGTACACGCCGCGGTGCGCGCCCGGCCGGGACGGATCGCGGATGCGGGCCATCGCCGCACGCCACGCCGCCTCCTCCACAATGCCCGGCCACACCGCAGGCCCGACGATGCGATGCCACCGCGCCCGCGTCCTCGTTTTCGGGTTGGCCACGTCCCGCATCCCCCGCAGGCCTGCATTCCGCGGGTTCGCCAGGACTTCTCGTACCGAGCCCCGCACCCACCTGTTCCCGCGCGGGGTGCGCCACCCGAGCTCGTTCAAATGCCGGGCGATCCCCGACAAGTCCGTGCCGGTCAGCCACTGGTCGTACATGTCGGCCACCACCGGCGCCTCCACCGGATCCAGATGCAGCCCGTCCGCGGTGTAGCCGAACGCGCGCCGCCCGCCCACCATGCGGCCGCGGCGGGCCGCCTGCGCGATCTGATCCACGTGCCGCTCGGACTTCTGTTCCATCTCCACCCTCGCCCAAGCCGCCATCATGTCCGCCATCCCCCGCCCCACCGCGGTGGTCAAATCCAGATCCGGGGCGTGGGTGAACGCCACTGGGAACCGCTTCTCCTGCCCCAACTCGACGAACGTCAACTGTTCCCGCCGCGTCTTGCACAGCCGCTCAAACGAGCGGGACACCACCGCGTCAACGACCCCATGCTCGAGGTCGGTGAGCATGCGGAGATAGTCAGGGCGCCGCTTCCGGCCTGCCGCGGAGATGTCGTTGTCTACATACACCTCGGTCAGGTGCCAGCCGCGTTGTTCGATCAACCGCTCCCCATCGGCGCGTTGCCTTTCTACCCCGGCGCCTTCATGGAGATCCTTGGATATGCGGAGGTACAGCCCGGCCCGGCGTGACACCGCCGCACCCTACCGCGCCAACCAGTGAGGCATGCGCAAACCTACACCCCGCCATGGCGCGGTAGACCGGCAGCCGCCCCAACAGGCCACCAACGGCCGAAAACGACCCCCCACTGAACGGAACACGGCAGTGAAGAAGATCGTGCTAATCGGCTCGATGCGTTACCCCGAGTTGTTCACCCTCGCCCGCGCCGCCTACGTCCAGGACGGCGACGTCTGCATCGTCCCCACCGACGACGACATCGACCTCCGCCAACTCAACCCTGCATGGGCTGGACGACCACGCCCGAACGCGCCGGTCAATGAGGAAAAGGGGCACTGGAGTTGGGCAGTCGACCAAGCCGACGAGGTGATCGTGGTGCGCAGGCCGGACGGAACGCTCGGGTCGGGCACGGTCGACGAACTCGCGCACGCGGTGAGCGCAGGCAAGCCGATCATCTGGGCCTGATGCGCTGTCTCGCCCACGTCGGGCAACGGGGGTTGGCACCTCATCCGCTGACGGGACGTGGGCGAGACACCCGGCACCGTATCAGGCGCGACTTCATCGACTTGGGTGTACTTCAGCCGACTCAGGTAGAACCCGCTGTTGGGGTGGCGGTGGCGGAGCAAACGACATCCCCGAGATTTAGCGCCTAACCGTCACTTTCGGCACCCCCGCATGCTCCCTTACCGGGCGAGCGGCCACCACCACCATGGCCGGACGCCAATACGGCCACACCCTGTGTCTACCCGATCGAACCGGTAGCCGTCACTCCCATCGCCTCCGGATCAAATCCAACGCCGCATCCCCCTGCACGGACGCATCCCACAGGCGGGACCACACCTCCTCGAGCCACGCCACCTCGCCGGGATCCTCCACCTTCGTCTCCCCCAGCCACGTCTCCGAAGCCCCATACGGCGGGTCTTCCTTCGGGTCCCAGATGATGAAGTTCGACCACAACGCCATCACCACCGGCGACGTCGGCAGGACCACGAGCTCAACCGTGGGCAGCCGCGCCAACGACACCAGCCGGTCGCGCTGCGCCGCCAACACCTCCGGCCCGCCGTAGGGGATGTGCAGCACCTGCTCGGCCAGGATGAACTCGAACCGCCGCCCCTCCTCGTACAGGATTGTTTGCCGGGCGATCCGTTCCGCCACCGCCGCATCGACGTCCCGGGTGCGGCCCATCGAGAACGCGGCACGCGCGTACTCCGGGGTTTGCAGCAGACCAGGGACGACGCTCGGCTGGAAGTTCCGCACCCTGCGTGACGCCACCTCTCGGGCCCGGAACTCGCGTTGCGCGTGCCCATGCTCGTCGAGGAGCGCCGCCCAGCCGCGGGTGTAGGTGTGCACCGCCTCCGCCAACGACACCACCCTGGTCGTGGTTTCCGGGTCGGCGCCACAGGCTTTCAGCCAAGCCCGCACAATCGGCAGGCTCGGCAGGGTTTGGCCGCGTTCGATCCTCGACACCGTGGCCTGCGTCGAGTCGATCTTTTCGGCCAGGGGTCGGCCACCGAGCCCGGCCTGCATACGCAGGCGCATCAGCTCAGCCCGCAACTGGTCGCGGCGGCTGTCAGGCACCGGCGTTGACGCCAGCCCGAACAAGCCACTCGTTCAACGGCAACGCCTGGGACGCGACCCGGGCAACCTCCATGGCCAGATGCGCGACAGTGGTCGGGTCTTCGACGAGTTCACGACGGTCCAGGCTGCCGTCGTCGCGGTAGTGCATGACCACCGCACGGGCGTACTGAGTGCCCGCGTCGAACACCCACACGTCCGGACCGGTTTCCCCCACGTCGGCACGGGAGGCGATGGCCACCTGATCACCGGCAGCCTGCGCCTCGCGGTAGCTCTCCAACTGGTAGCGCTGGTAGTCGCTGGGCGGGTCATCGAACACCCGCACACGCCGCCACGACAGCCCACCCCGGACGGTGGATGTGGCGATGCGGGCCAGCCAAGGATCGGTGCGGACGCTGCGCTCCGGCCGCGGCAAACCCTCCCGCCACGCCACTATCCGCTGCTGCTCCGCCCCGCCGACCGAGTAGGCGGGCAGGGTTTCCAGCCGAACAACGTCGAAGTAGAAGTCGTTGAACAGAGCGTCGAACGCGGCAGCGTCCAGGCCGGTCACAGCTGCGCGAGCAGGGCCCGCCACGTGTCGGCCGGGTAGCGCAGGTACCGCTCGATACTCGGATCGGTCGAGTCCGGTCCCCGGACGATGATCTCGCCGGTGTCCTCGTCGAGGTGAATCGACGGGCAGTCCCCGCCGTCGCAGCCGCTGGCCAGCAGACGCAGGCTCATTGGTCCCTCCAGACCCATGGTGATGCAGATCGAACCGCTCCATGGTCGGGCATCCTTTCGGGCCGGTCAACAGGTGGGGGTTGCGCCCCTGCTCTACAGTGAGCCATAGTGACACGGTACCGACACAAAGTGAAACACTGAATCTTCCGTCCATCCGCGATGTCAACCCTCCAGAGCACCGCGGATGGACGGAACCCAAGCTCCGCCGCCCGCGGGTGCAGCGTCCTCGCGGGCCGGCGGCAACCACCAAAGAGGGGACACCCGATGGCCGACACCACACCCACCTGGTGGCAGCTACTCGACCTCGACTGGGAAACCGAACTCCTCCTCCTCGAGGAGGATCTGTGATGGCCGGGGTACTGGCCCGCTACCGGGCATGGGATGCCGCGGAGCGGGCCGCCGAAGACATCTACGCCCCCGCCGGCGATGCCGAGTGGTCCGACGAAAACCGTCGGCGGGCGCTGGACTCGACCCAGCACACCTGGGACGCCCTGCCGCTGTGGCTGCGGGTCGGCTTGTGTCTGCGCTGCCACTGGATCGACGCCGTCTACGAAGCCAACCCCCGGCTGGGGGAGTGGTTGGTCGCGAAGAGGGCGGCCCGGCGATGACCGTCACCTCCGGCTGCGGCTGCCCCTGCGGAATGTGCGCCAAGGGTCATTGCGACAAGTGCTGGGGCCGCGGCCCACACACCGCTCCTGGCACCTGCACCGGCTGCCACCAGCTGCGGCCGTGCCTGTTCACCCTCATCGACCCTGAGGGTGTCCACCGCCGCTGCCTCGCCTGCCACTACGAACTCGCCGCAGCAGCGGAACGGGCAGGCAGCGAGATCGTGTTCATGGTCCGCCCCGTGGCCACGCCGATAAGGGGAGGCATGAGATGAGCCTGTTCGGCTCGAAAAAGACCAAAAAGGACCCAGACAGGCCAACCCGCGCCCGCCCACCCTTCCGGTGCACCGAGTGCGGCTACGGCCTGCACCGCAAATGCCAGTCCCCCAGGTGCAGTTGCTGCCGAGGACGGGGCCGGGCATGAAGCGCGACACCGTCGACATCCTCGAAGCCCGCGTCCGCGACTCGTGGCGCAAAGCAGCCGAGGCCGACCGCCGCGGAGACGTCGCCGCAGGCAACCGCCACCAGATGGACGCCGGGATCGCGGCACGCGCCGCGGAGCGCACGAAGAAGGGCCGGCGATGACCAACCAAGACGGTGTCACCGCGAAAGAACGCGCCGAACTCCGGGCGGTCCTCGCCGACGACCGCTCCACCAACCGGGACGTCAAAGCCGCCCAACAGAAACTCGCCGACCTCGACCGCAAGGAGCGCCGCTGATGGGCTGGTTCAGCAAAGACCCTGTACCGCTCGCACGCCACACCCGTAAACGCATCTCGGTCTCGAGTATCAGCCACGGCCACACCCCCGACAAGCGCAAGCAAAACCGGGGACTGCTCAAGTCCGAAGGACCACTGATCGATGTGAAACGCACCTGGGGCGGCGGCTACAAGGTGCTCGACGGCAACGACCGCCTGTACTACGCCCGACAGGCCGGGCGCCGCACCATCAACGCAAGGGTATGGGACTAACCGATGGCCAGCAAAGCACTCAACGAAATGCTCACCAGCCCCATGGCCCTCATCGGCGCCGCGTTCATCGAAGACGGCGCCGACCGCATGGCCGCCGACGCCGAAAAAACCGGGTCCGCACGCATCCACGACGCCACCGTGCACCTCGCCCGCCGCCTGGCCAAGCTCATGCGAGAAGCCGTCGAAGAGTCGTGAAACTAGACGACGAAACCGCGCTCCGCTGGGCGGCGATCCCCCTCGCCGGGATCGCCTCCATCGGCGCCGCCGCCAGCCTCGCCCACGCCGAGTTCCTCGCCGCCGCCGGATGGGGCGTCATCGCAACCCTGCTCGTGTTGGCCGTCTGCTACCTGTGGCACCGCCGGTTCGAACAAAAAACCAACGACCGCACCATCGCCGCTGCACGACCAAAACCGTACACGTCAAACAACGACGAACCCGATACCGCCTACATAGGCCCCAACTAACACATTCCGCACCCAAACCCGAATCGCTGGAAGGGGACAACTATGGGATTTTTCAACGTCACCACCACCAACAAATGCCGCCGCTGCAGCTGCGGTACCTGCCGCTGCCGCGCCATCGCCGAAGCCGACCGCAGAGAAGCCCAGAAACGGAAGCGCCCCCACGTCTGCGGCGCCCACATGCGGAACGGCGGCACCTGCCACAAAACCGTCGCCCACGGCGAACGATGCACCGCCCGACACTAAAACAAAGGAGAACACTGATGGGATTCTTCAGCGGCGGCGACGTGAAACGCATCAGCCGCGCAGACGCAGCCAAAATCACCGCAAACGTGGACCGCAAACTAGCCCAACAGCGCAAAGACCGCGAAGACCGCGAACGCAAGGCCGAGCAACAGCGCCGCGCCAAGGAAGCCGCCAAGGAAGCCGCCCGCCGCGCCGACAAGGCCGCCAAAGCCGCCGCCCGCCGACGAGAGAACGCCGGCTACCTGTAGCCGTGATGGCCGGGGGATGGAGCGCCAAGCACAGCGACGCGTACGCCTGACCTGTGTAATCCACTTGGAAACAAGGATTTGGTAACAGAGAGTGAGCCCCCCCGACCCGGACAAGGCGGCCAAGGTCAAACTTGCCGTCGAGCTCGCCGAGCAGGGCTACTCGCTGCGCTACATCGGCCAGAAGATCGGCAAGTCGCACACCGCGGTCCGTAAGTACATCGAAGAAGGCAAGATCGAGGCCGAGTGGGCGTTCATGGTGGATGCCGCCCAGGACCGGGAAGCGTTGCGGGCGTTCCTCGCTACCCTGCAGGACTGGCTGGTGGAGGAACGTGAGGCTCTCGGCGGTAAGGCCGTGGACTATGTGCCGGTCATCCTGAAGGTGGTGGAGCAGCGGGCCAAGGTGGTCGGCACCTACGCCCCCAAGCAGGTGTCGGTCGCTGACCTGCGGGAACCGCCGCGGGTGGATCCGGTGACCGAGGCGCAGGTCGATGCCACGTTGAAGGATCTCGACGGCGCGTGACACCCACCCGGTCTAGGTCTGTTCAGTTCCCGCCGAGTCTGCCTGTTGCGGCCCGGCGGGAACTGCTGCGGCCGACGAACACCCCGCTCTGGTTGGACCGCGGCGGCTGGGTCAACCATCGCCCGGTCGGGGGCAGCCGGTACCGGCGGGCGATCACCCGTGATGATCCGTTCCTGTTCGCCGTCACCTACCTCGGCCGGTACCTGCGTGACCCGGATCCGGAGTCGAGCGGCGACATGTCGTTCTGCGACTTCCACATGGACGCCTACCGGCGGGCGAAGACGTGGATGCGGCGCGGTGAGCGGCACGATGTCACCGTCGCCTCCCGCGGCGGGATGAAGTCCACCCTGTACTTCCGGGTACTGCCCTTGTGGGCGTTGGCGCACGGGCACCACTCGTTTTTTTGCGCGTTCTCCTTCACCGGTGATCAGGCGAAGAAGCATCTGGCCAACATCCTCAACATCGTGCACGGTCGGGCGGACAAGGTGTCCGAGCTGCTGTTGAACGACTTCCCCGAGTTGTGCCCGGTCCGCGGCGCGGGGGGGCCGGGGGTCACGGTGCTGCAGGGTGATGACCGTGGCCGGCGCGCAATCGGCGCCTACGGCATCCACGAGTCCTCGCTGGGTTTGAACGTGGACGGAATGCGGCCCACCCTGCTGGTCGGGGATGACATCCAGCGGGGCGGGAACAAGTGGACGCTGAAGGAGAAGGCGGACACCCTCGCCGCGATCACGGAGAACATTCTCCCGATGGCCGGCAGCCGTGGGGCGGTGGTGCAGATCGTGGGGACGGCGGTGAAGGCGGGGTGTTTGATCCATGACGCGGTGCGGGTGGCGAAGGGTGAGCTCAGCCGGTCATGGCTGCACGATGCCCGGTTCCAGGCGCACTACTACCCGGCGATCGTGGATGAGGGGTTGCCGTCGGAGCGGTCGTTTTGGCCGCAGGCGTTCCCGTTGGAGAAGCTACGGGCGGAGCGCTACAACGAGGACGGCACCCTGAACAGGGCGTTCGCGTTGTCACGGATGAACGATCCGGTGCGGGACGAGTCGGGGGCGTACTGGGAGTCGGAGTTCCGGTACCAGCGGACCAGTTACGTGCGGCGCTGGGTGTGTTACGTGGATCCGGCGAAGTCGACGCATGACACGTCGGACTGGACCGCCTACGTGGTGGCCGGGTTGTTGACTACGCAGAAGCCTGCGGTGGTGATCGCGGCGGCGGATCAGGGGCATTGGTCGTATCTGGAGACCCGGCAGCGGCTGGATGTGTTGCGTGGCCGGTTCGACGGTTTGCAGGTGTTCGGGGAGCCCAACGCGTTGGGCTCGGAGGAGAACACCCGTGACCTGCTCGGGCTGCGGCGTGGGGATCAGGCGCCGTGGGCGCACGCGTCGAAGGACGTCCGGATTCGGGCGGCGGCGGATGTGTACCACGAGGGTTTGGTGGTGCATGCGAAGCCGTTGAGGAAGTTGCAGGACGAGTTGACTGGCTACCCGGGGCCCCGCGATGACCTGCCTGATGCGTTGAGCGGAGCCATTGGTGTGCTCCTGCCGGGGAAGATCCCGGCCTGATGTGCCCCTGCCTGGGGAGGGTTGGGTCGGCCGGTCCCACCGAAACGACTTGTGCCTGGGCCCCGGGCAGGGGCAAGTATCAGGGTAGCTAGTCATCCCAACGGCGTTGCGTGGGGATGCGGTGGTGCCGGAAGTCTTTCCACAGGAGGGCGAGCAGCCGGTGGCGGCGGTGTTCCGGGTAGGGGGGTAGCCGGAGCGGGTCGGCGTACGGCGCGAGCGCGGCGAGGTTGATCAACGCTGCTTCGGCGTTGTCGGCGCGGCGTTGCAGGTCATCCACGATGTTCTCCTTCGGAACGACGAAAAGCCCCCCGCCCAACCCCCGGTGAAGGGAGTAGGCGGGGGGCGTCGCTGGGGAGCGATCGGCGGGGTTATGCGGTGGCCGCGGATCCGTTGGGCACCACGTAGACGGAGAGGGTGCCGACAAACGCCAACACCAACTGCAGGATCTCGGGGGTGGACAGCCCGCCCTGCCAGGCGGACATGAGTAGGACGGCGACGACGGCGACGGCGTGCGCGATGGTCTTCGCCACCGGCCAGCCAGGGATGTTGGCCGTGTTGAACACCGCGACCGCACCCGCGGCGAGGGCGATGATGTTGAACCAGCCGATGATGTCCAGCGGGCCGGCGACCATGTACGGGACGACAGCGGCCAGGACCGCGGCGAGCACGGCGACGATGGCCTTGGCGACGGTCACAGGATTCTCCCGGGGTTGGGGGTATCAGCGGTCTGGTTTGGGACTCTTAGGAAGGATGGGCGGATGACGATCGGCGAGGCGCCGGATGACTTCAGCTCCTGGGAACGTGCAGGGTTGCGGGCCATGTTGGATGCGGCCACGGTGCTCTACCGGCGGAAAGGTCAGCGGCGGGCGGCGAAGTCGGCGCAGTTTCAGCGGGTCCTGGCCCTGCGCAGGGCTGTGGCGAAAGCGCCCTGACCTACCTGGCGTCGAGCTTGGCGGCGAGTTGGGCGACGGCCTGGCGGAGGGCGGCGACGTCGGCCTGCAGTTGGGTGGCGAGGGCTCGGGCGTCGGCGGCTTCAGCGGCAGCATTCATTGACCAGCCGAAACTATCGTCTTTGGCGGCGCGGCAGTTCAGGCTGCGGGCGGGGAGGACGAGTCCGGGTTTGAGGGCGCGGATGCCGGTGAGGATTTCAAGTTGTTCGGCGTCGGTGAGGGCCATGAACGCTCCCGCGGTGCTGGGTGGGCTGAGGAGGGTGCGCAGCTGTTGTTCGGTGCCTTCGAACGCGGAGCAGTCGGCGGTGTGTCCGGCGATGCGGGCGCGGTCGGTGAACTGGAGCAGCACGGTGGGGAGGCCGCCGTACCCCGTCCACTGGGCGGGGGTGACGGCGGGGTACATGGCGGCGGGGGTTCCCGGGGTGGTGTTGACGTAGCGGGATGACCAGAGTGGGATCCCAGCCTGGCTCATGTCAGGGGATCCCTGTTGAGCGTGATACCACTTGGGGGCATATGCGAGGCGGACGTTCAGCCCGGCGCCGCGGAAGGCTTGCAGGACGGCCATGAAGTTGGCCCAGTTCCCGGAGCCGCCGGACTCTTCCCAGTCCAACGCCAACGGGATCGTCGGGTCGCCGAGGTGGGCTTTGCAGTTGGCGGCCTGCGCGACCGGGTTCTCTTCGGTCACCATCGCGTAGCCCGCCAGGATCAGCCCGGCTTTTCGGGCATCATCCCGGAAACCGGGCCATGCCGGGTCCCGCCACGTCGCGCCCTGGGACACCTTGCAGATGACGAACCGGCAGCCCTCTGCGGCGACTTGGGCGAGGTTGATCCCGGCCTGGAAGCGGGACAGGTCGGGGCCGAAGAGGGTCACCGCCGGCTCCGGAAGATGGCCTGGATCCGGTCGAGCAGCGACCGGCGCGGTGGCCGGTAGTTGGGGCAGTCGGTGCAGCGGCCGCAGTCATCTCCTGACCGGAAGTGTTCGTGCCAGGTGTGTGGGTGGCCGCAGCGGCAGTCCGGGCGTGGGTTAGCCAACATCGTCACCTCGAGGTCAGGGCGAACACGAGCACGGTCAGGGCGACCGCCAACGCGGCCAGGGTGAACACCATCCACACCGGGGTTAGGCGGGGTCCTTGTCCTGTTCCCGCTTGGGCGCCGGGAGCGGCGGACGGGTGTTGCGGGGTTGGCGCTGGGCCTTGATCTGCAGGTAGAGGCGTTGCGACATGAAGATCGGGACGAGCATGAACACGAACAGCCGCAAGAGTTGGATCCACCAGGAGTCGCCGGTGAGGTTGCGGATGGCCGACAGGACGAGCACGGCGGCGATCGCGGTCATGTAGCACAGCAAATGGACGCTCATAGCTGAGTGGCGGTCGAACACCCGCAGATGCACGACCACCGATAGCACTCCGACGATGGCGGCCCAGTAGATGAACCCGGTCCCGACAAGGTTGAGGGTCTGCTGGAAGTCGTCCACCTATTTCTCCCGGGTGCGGGCGAGCGCCTCATTGACCATGATCGAGAAGTTGTTGCGGCGGCGGACCGCTTTCAGCTGCTTCGACAGCTCATGGATCTCGGCGTCGAGCTGGGCGAGTTGCTCCAACGTGGCGCGGGCTTCGTCGGTGGTGTCGACGTGCCGCGTCCACGGCGGCCACTGCCATTTCACATCTTCCGCCCTTCGATCGCCGCAGCGGTGGCGTCGGAGAACGACTTGGTGATCTGGGAGGCGATCTCCGCTGCGGGCATCAGGGCGTCAGTGTGGCCCAT
>AR_comb_assmDRAFT_10196817_pt1 | contig 13315 bp, 11 predicted proteins | sample ArasoioldDNA_FD_10543 | JGI IMG/M metagenome (IMG submission 10543) | reverse complement strand
AGCATAACATATATCAGAGTCATAAAGCTATAGATTTTCCTTAACGTTACAGGGCCGCTGTACTGTTGCCGATCCTCATGGTTCACCTCCGATTTTCACTAAACATACTTGACTCCTTTGAGGCTTCTTTGCACAGTGCATTCGAATAAGGACCAGCAACAGTAACACTACGTCTTGGTAAAAGTGTTTATTGAAGTCTTTGCTGTGCTAGGGCGTCCTATCCTATTGTGCATCCAAAGACTTTATCTATGAATATATACGGTATATCGTCAATGTGTCTACCTGGATATGGCATGCAAGGATTGGATCATCTGTATATATTTGTTTATCCCTCATTACTATGTCTGCAAGCGAATCAGTCTTTAAACCTGTACGAAGAACACGTCTCGGAAATTATCATTAAAATGCTGGCTATATTAGGAGAAAGTCGGTGGAATCTAAATCGAAGAATATCTAAAATGGTCCGTCCGTGGTATCATCATCTACTATCCAGAATGCTATCGCCTTTGCCAAAACTTGTGTCATCGTCAGGGGATCACATTCGCCCAAAAATGTTCTAGTCATAGTGACCACTTCCTCAGAGGGAATATTTCAAGGATATATTGTATGTTGAGTCAATTCATTTTTCATGTATATGTACAATATGATTCTTACAAGGGCAGTGGTAGCAAAAGTGATGCGAATAGATACGGAATCGACGAGAGCAGGGTAATGTACTGATAAGTTTGGTATCTTTGACGAGGCAATTAATAAGATATGTGTTATTTCAAGGGTTGCATTCTTTTGAAATTAAAGTTTGGTCTTATGGAGTGAATCGTTCGTAATTATGTACTGTCAACTACGAATGGTAAGGTGTCCTAGATATCCCTTGCGAAATCACTTTTCTTTTTCCTCACTAGTCAACTAATTTAGACCTAGATCCGAATTTGTGTATTTAATGTCCCTATTACTGAATTTACTGTCAAATTGTTAATGTGAATAGTGATGTTCCTACTCACACATATAAGAAAAAATCAAAATTGTAGGTCGAACCCAATTTACTATCCTTTCCAGAACTGCAAATTAGGTCGTACACATTCGCTTTATTTCGACAAAATCAATAGCCATTCGATTGGCAAGTCTTGCAGCAAATTTAAGGACATTTAATAATAGTCATGAATTTAGGTCCTGGACGTCAATGATTTGCAATTCACTAGAAACCTTGAATCCTTTTTGATATGACAACTGATAAAGTCAAACGAACTACGTCAGCCAGTTATTTTGGATTTCAACTTATAGATATTGTTTTATATAGTAACATTAAATGATCTTGGATTGTAAGGACTTGCGTGCAAGAAAAAATTGGGATGTTCTATCAATAGAGAATGTTTTTAAATGAAGAAGTTGAAGAATGAGGTTGAATTGAGTCAAACATCGATAACTAGAAGAAGAGTGAACGTTCCTAATATGCTAGATTCGAAACTTGGAGACTTTCGTACAGCAATGGAGAATTTTCAGTCCATTAATGATAACCAGGGGTATGATTTTATTGTAGGATTTCACGGTATTCCAGGTCATTGGTGTTGGCATGGCGGTGGCGGTTTGGATGAAAGTGATCAATTCCCAGGGCAAAACTACCCCGCATTTTTGCCTTGGCATCGGGCATATCTCAAATGGTTTGAGGACCACTTATTGGACCATAATCCCAATCTTGCTATACCGTATTGGGATTGGACCTCTAACTTATCGCATCAAGAGGGAATACCGAAGGCTTATAATGACCCAAATCTATCTGGCGGTGGGCATAATCCCTTAGCTAATTTTAATAGTCCAACTTTGGAACGGACACTTGGACCTGGCAACGGGACCACATTCAGAAATCCAGACCCTCCTAACGAACTACCGACATCTGCAGACGTGAGTGCACTGTATAGTATATCAGACTTTAGCCAATTTAGTGCACAATTAGAGGATATCCATAATGCTGTTCATGTGTGGTGTCACGGATCTATGGGTAGAGTACCTACAGCTGCGTTCGATCCAATTTTTTGGGCACATCATTGCAATATTGATAGAATATGGGCCATTTGGCAGACTAAACATGGTGACAATCTACCCGCAGGCTTGAAAGACTTGATATTAGCACCGTTTCCGTACCGCGTCAAAGACGTTCTAAAGATATCTGAGCTGGGTTATGAATACGCCGCTTCTGGTGCTGAGGTAAAGTTTGATTAAAAGGAGGGGAGAAGAGAAATGATTAATAACATTAAAGATAAAGATAGTAGTAGGAAGGAACTTATGAACTATAAATATGGCAACAAGTTCACGTCCCCCGAGATATATTTAGAGTATAATAAAGATGAAAATGATTTCTATCAAGCAGTTATAGAATTTTACGGAGTGGACTGTACTGGACCTTCGTATGAGGGAAAAGTGTTCGTTAATAATCCAGATGCCGATAAAAATACGCCATTGGATGAAAAAAATGGGTACGTTGGTTCATATCACATTTTTGGTAACGACGGCTGTTGGGGAGACAAAGGTCATTGTGAAGCCAGGGTTTATAGGAAATATGACTCCAGAAAACATAGCCATATTGCTCCACAATACAAATTTGTAGATGCCACAAAAATTCTTAAGAAGTATGCAAAGTCTAAATCAAAGGTTAAAGTTACTGTACTTCCAAGAATTGGCAGGGATCAGAATATGAGTGACACTAAAGATGTCGTTAAATGCCAAAGAATACGACTAACTTGCTACGAAAATCCTGCTGAATTGAAGTAGGCTTATTTATTATGTGTTGACATTTATTGGAGAGTACAATAAATAAAATCGAAATCATCATACAACATAGTTCTCTAAATAAAGAACCAAACTATTCTTTATGTATTGACGGAAACGGGAATGTTGAATACAATGGTATAAGTAACGTCAAGACGATAGGAAAGCACGTTACCAAGCTCTCGTCCAATGATCTGAAACGTGTAATACACGAATTTGATGATGTTTATTTTTTTTCATTCAAAGATAGCTATCATCTCTCCGATAGCCAGCAACACCAACCGCAGCTGCTACAAACCTCTGTTTCGCTTAGGCTAGGAGATAAATTTAAGAACATCAAATATGTTGAGGGTGCCACTAGGTTGCCATCGGAGTTGAAAGATTTGGTGAAAACAGTGGAGAAAATAACAAATGTTGATAAGTTATCAGGGAGAGAAAGATATTGATTAAATGCTTCTTACCGAAAATTATAGTACGTTCAGTAGGATATTTCAGTCTAGCATAACAACATCTTAAAATCGCTATAAATATCTTAGATAAGATTTGCTTCCTATTATACACAAACGACCTAATCCAACTTTTCGAAAATTCTGTTTGATTGAATAAATTTAGACCAGGGTTTAAATGCTATACCATATTGTACGAAAACTGCAATACAGATCATATGCCAAGCCATGTTCTGATAATTGTATGCATTATATTCTCTTGTTACTAGTTATATCTCGCACAATTAGACTGATCTAGTTGCAAGAGATGCTTTCCATTTACCCTTAATCAAAACTATTAGTGCATTCGATTATATCACGAAAATTCCATAACCATTGTTTCCTATTGTAAGAGATGCATGTTTATTATCTATAGCGTATCTAAGGTTATTAACATGGCTTAAAAAACAAATCTAAATGGATACTAGATTTTGAATCCTTCATAAGGATATTTGCTACTGGTGCGCTAATTGCATTTAGAGTATTAGGCGAGAAGTCTTGCTACAGACAATACCTATAAGTAGTATCTTGAGGCGTCTTTGCATAGGTAATCGATTGACGATTTTTCAATTGTCTGCTGTAAACACCATTACCTCATATTGAAGGCTGCGTACTAATGTCGGGAATTGATCGGGTTTTATTTATCAAACATAGTTCGCAGCTAAGCGGAAATAATGAGATGAAATCAAACAGGCCAATTCCGTGATCCTCAAGTTACTTGTACTTTCTTATATAAAATACCGCACATTTTCTATAACATGCAAAATAATATATATTTGATTAAACAATGATTTAATCTACTCGTAGGAGATCAGTAAATCATGAGTGATGTTCAGCCTCCGACAGGAACATGGGACATGTTCGGTGATCATGAGGAAGGCAAATTAGTTATAAAGTCCGTAGATAGCCAAGGCAAGATTACAGGATCGGCACTAGGCCATGATCTAAATGGTGTTTTCAATATCTCTTCCGGAGAGATACACTTTTCTGTTAAGCCAACTACTGGTCTATTGGATGCTCAAGTTTACATCGGTTATATGTCAATTGTCAAGATGAATGTAGACAATCCACTATATCTTCTCGCAGGCTATTATTTCACAATTCCATTTGGATTTGGCAGAAGACTTGGGTGGTACGCAACGATTAAAAAGATAGAAAGTTAAGACTGCCAAAAAAAACAGGTCTTTTAGTTTTGTTCCCAAAATTAGAACAATTATAGAAGTTTATGAAGCGAACTAATATGCTATAATTCAAAGTTAGGTTGTGGAGAAAATGAGCACATAAGACCACTAAATTTCAATACGAATGAAATCGTCTTGTCAATATTTACCGCATTAGCAATGAATCTCAAGCCCATTAACAGTAGGTTTCATGTACATTCATTTACATTTCGTGACATTCAAACTTATTCTATTTTCCTATCGGATACATTGGTTGGTAGGGAAAGTTGGATCGAATGAAATAGATTGATATAAGTCCATTATGATCCGGTGAAATTAGTGACCAATGTCATTCCACTAGATGTAAAATAAACAAACGTCTAATTTAATAATTCAGGAGGAATAATCAATAAGATCGTTACAGACCATTCGAAGACCATCCACATTTAGAATAGAATTAATTAGTTGTGATCTAAATTTAAGGCTAATATTCACCATAAGAGCGTTCGAATGTCCGACATAGATTCTCAAATAATGAGAGCAAATGATTTTTCAAATAGATGTGGAAAAGAATTAATACAAAGATATTCAGATCATAGTGTAGCGGTAGGATACAAGATTGAAGATGGAACTATATCAAATTTCCTTCCTTGATATGCATGTTGCCAAATAGGATGTCGGAAGGAGCTATTCTGGTATTGAGAGATATTAAGATATGTGAAACTTGCAGGTGCTAGAATATTAAATTGATCTGTAACGTAAGGTCTCTTCTATCGCTGACACGATTACAGCATAATCCTCTCGTAGAGGCCTAAACTCATCAGATTTTTGTGGCAGTAACAGAATCATATTTCTTGTAAGATTAAATTATGAATATGTCCCCCTAGTATTCTGATATAGTAGCAGAAGATACTTGTTCATTTTCTATTAGCTTCTGCAAGAATTTTGCATTTCCTTCGATTAAAAGAACACCAAGTTTTGGAAGGTTTCTTACAAGTCGGGGCTTTTCATGGGTTATATTTTCAGTTTGTATGACAAGATCGTTTGCCAGTTTATTGTGCATCGTGGTTTCTTCTCCCAGATCATCTTGAGGTCTAACTAGGGTGATTATTGCTTGTATGCTGGCTTTTTCATCAGCAGAATTTAATTTGGATAACAGCTTAGGATCTATGTTAGCCACAATGTATACTATTGAATGTATTACTAATTAGTGTTACATCATTTTCTTAAGCGCTGCCATAGCTGCTTGGACATCGATTGATCCGTGACCATATCTAATTTTACTTTCGCCTGTAAGTGGCCTACATGTATCCTGTAGAGCTTTCTCAATTTGCTCCAGCGTAGCTGTTGGTTGAAATTGAAATAGAATCGCAGCCACTCCAGCGGCATGTGGGGTGGCCATCGATGTACCATCCATTGCCTGAACTCCTCCTCCTGGTTTAGCAGATATGACATTAACTCCTGGTGCTACGACTTCTGGTTCATATGGTTCTTCTTGTCTGTCAAATTTTACACTGCTAGAAAAATCTGCTACATGATCATTTGAGTCCATTGCTCCTACTGAGATGGGTTCTACATAATTTCCAGGCGATCGACTGGTGCCCGGACCTTCATTACCTATCGCAAAAACTGGTAAAACTCCATTCTGACGCAATCTTCTGACAATTTCCAACCAGACAGGAGTATAACCTCTCAATCCCAAAGACATACTTAAAATACGTACATGATTTTCTATGCACCATTCCATTCCTCTTAAGACTCTGAATTCTACCTTTCCTCCCTCTATTACTAATCCTGAAAAGAGATCACAGTTTGGTGCAACACCTATTGCCATTCCATTTGCTAGTCCTCCACAAATAGTACCTGCCGTATGTGTACCGTGCTCGTCACTATCATATGCTGCATCTTCTGGTGAACGGGGATCTGGGATGATATCACCTGTATTTGGATCTGTATCAATAAATCCTTTAATCTTACCACGAAGAGCTTCGTGTTTTGCATCAACTCCAGTATCTAAATGACCAACTCTGACACCCTTCCCAGTAAGACCTTGACTCCAAATTTTATCCAGACCTAACCTTTGGCATCCCCAAGTCATTGATCCAGCAGACATAGCCAATCTCTTTGCAACAGGACGAATAGGAGATATATTTTCGGCTGGATGAAGACTCGCGGCTATATCTTTAGTTTTATTGATACCCTTTTTATCCATATATCCAACGTAAACGCCTAACTTAGGAAAGAAACGATAAGTGGCTTCGTTTCCTTTAGTCAGGGAAGTGGATGCCCCTTCAGGAATACTTTGAAGAAAATTCTCTTGTATTATAGTAGAAGGCTCCCCAAGCGATTCTTTATCCTGCTTACCAACAACAAATATCATGGCGTAGCCAAAGTTTTCTAGATGTGTATCGATTATCTCAGACATTCATTTGCATAGCTTTGCTGCAGTCTTAAAAATTTACTGGTATACTTATTGTTGAATGACAAGCCTCAGGAGATTAACGATGCACAGTTATGGCTCATAAGAATCAAACTCTCTTGTAAGATCAATGAGGCCTCCTTAAATCGGAAGAACACTTTGCCACGAACAAAGTAATCGAACCATACTCATAATTCGATTTCAGTACTTACAGTAAAAATCGGCAGACTTAACTAGAAGTCCCTTAACGTTATGAGCAAAAAAACTGCATAACAAAATAGGTGACATGAATCAAACTCATTGCTATCCAAAAAACATACTATATGAGAGTACATAAACCACAAATTATTATTTTAAGACAACAAGTATTAGAATAGGAAAGTAGCATTAAACATACAGTGTAGTAAAGGCCAAATTAAGAGCTAACTGTCGGGGATTCTCTGTAACTTATTTTGACTTTCAATAATGCCACGCAACCAAGACGTATAATGTCTTTGTCAAGAATACTGAATCTCAAGCTATGACCGAACTTCAGTACGTAAACGAATGGTTATATCATATAAGTACGATTGATTGTAATGTTTCAATTAGACCAAAATGTAAATAAGCATCAGATAAGCTATATGATTGTTTGGGCATTGCAGTATCAATATTATTAGTGATAGTATCCCTTTTTTTGGGGGCAGCTGTTAGTCATAACGTTGTAGCGCAACCCCACAATGTGAATAATTCGATATTATCGTTACCTAGCGTGCCCAGGGGATGTAAAATTCAAGCTGATGGTCTTCCAGATCGTAGCTGCACGCCTGGGGAACTAAACCCAAACGTCACTCAGGGCAATATCCACAGTACAATTTGTGTTCCTGGCTGGACTAAAACTGTAAGGCCGCCAACATCGTACACTAATCCATTAAAAACAAAACTCATGGACTCATATGGATTAGACGGATCTGACCGTCAAAATTATGAACTGGATCATCTAATAGCACTGGAAGATGGAGGAAATCCTACTAGTGTAAATAATCTATGGCCTGAACCATACAACATAGAGGAAAATGCTCATGTCAAAGATGCGTTCGAGGATTACCTTAATAAGCAAGTGTGCAATGGTGGGATGAGCCTGTCTGATGCTCAACACGCACTTTCTGAAGACTGGATAACGAGCCTGAGTAATATTCCGCATAGAACAGGATTTATTGCTGCCATGATTCCGGCAACAAATGGCAGTTTTAGCTTAGATAGCGAAGGTACGATAGATGAAGACGATGATGCCCAGTGAATTTGCTCAGCTATGAAACTGTCACTAGCGCCTTAAAGTCATTCCAGTTTATGTCTTCTAAATGTTTGTGAGTTTATTTCAGTGCCAAAAAGTTATTTCAATGATTAAATAAATACACGGACATCACAAGAACTAACAGAATTATAAGCAGCTTGCACCTTCCAGAAGAGATGAAAGTGCAGCTTGTAATTAAGAATAAATGAGCTTAAAATACCTCCATACTCCAATCGGGATAAGGAAAAACAAAGGGGTTACACAACAGGTGTTACTCAACGAACGGTTCTTACTAGAAATGCAAGATATCTAATTACACCAATCTTCATATTCAGATAATATTGATAGTAAGGACATGGCTATTTGTAGGAAGACCTGCCGACAAAAAGACAGACCCAGTACGCAATAACCTAGATTGCTATTCACCCTCCTCCTGAAGGAATCTATTATAGAATAATTTACAACCTATCTGTAAATGAATATTGTATACAGTACTATGTATATTGGCTAGAGCAGAATTGTCTGGGTCATCTTAATTTTGTCAGTCACGTACGACTATGAGCCAGTGTTCTTGTTTATAAGACCACCACAAAAATTTCCTGTAGATGTAGTTAATGGTGGTCTTAGCAAGGCTTTAGGTGCATTATGTAGATCCCATGAAATCGAGGTAAGAAGAAAAGAATACATAGCAAGAGATCCAAAAGAATACAAAGTGCATTATAGTACTGGATCTGAGCCTTATTATCCATTTGGTAAATTTGAAACTAAAGAATGTGTCAAAAGATATCCTCTTCCAGGAGTGATATATTTTGATAACTTGAGACCATTATTGGAATAGTATCATGTTCTCATGTATTTAGTGGAGCAGATAGTGATATTAAAGGCCCTAGACTGTCAGTACAACTGAAAAGGCTTGGGGGATGACGTACTTAATGAATGGTACAAACACCACTATAATAGACCAAATGAAGAACCATTTGGACATGATGTTAGCAATCCATTTGAATTTCCGTACATCAAGCATTTCGATCCTAAGCCCATTCTGCAAAGATGATTATCATTATTAGATATTTAGTAGTGATCTAATAATATAGATCTATGAGTCAAGTAACGTACAATAGGATTTACTGGTGTTATCCATATAAAATGCATATAAAATACATTAAAGAAAGGAGAACATTGAGAGTAAAGAATCAATGAAAACATGCCTAGATTCTCACTTTTTGTGGAGAAAAACAAGAGGCAGCCAGAGGTAAAAATACAAGAGTTAGATAAAACAATCTCAGGCTGCATCTTTTAAGCTTTTTCAATGCTTGTTGTTCAACATTATTTTTGATCTATCCTTTGCTCCTGCTGTGTTTACTGATGAGAATGGTACTTTCACCATAAACCTATATTGAAACCATTTTCCGGAATTAATACTCAATTTAGATTAATGTCAACAATTGAACAAATATATGAAGACATGCTAGCATATGCAGAATTGAGTAATGATACGATGTTCTGTATAGAAGGAGATAAATAGATTTAAGCACAAAGCCCGATAGCGATCAATTTTCAGAACTAAACTATTTGATTCTTTCATGATCAATTCAACGGATATCAAAACATTAACCGAGTCTTATTTTTCTAACGAATAAATTTTGAAATGCGATCTAAGACTGAAGAATGAAAAGCATACTAATGCTGCTTGTTGACAAGAAATTCAACTATAGGGGTCTTCAGGTATCATTTCGATTATATCATGTGCCTCTACCTTAAGCTGACTTTGAATTCTCATGACTAAAAACCCATCCAAAAATAGATAGACATATAGCTTGAGACTGTCCTGCTCATAAGTGTGGTTTACTGTAGAGTCAAATACCTTCCGACTGTCAAAAGCATTCCTGATGAATTATGAGACAAGATAAGGCTTATACTTCCATCAGAAAAACCAATTAATACCATTGGACGTCTAGCAGTATCATCTAGAAAGGTACTGGCTGACATTTTGTATGTTTTGGAATGGAATGTTCTAAGCCCCTTGGGTTTTTAATTGGTCTTGATCAATAAATTCCAGATTTAATTTTTTTTGTGATTGGATCACTTCTGTCTCGCCGATGGAAGGGGATTGCTTACCTAATAAAACCCTGATTTCTTAGGATTTTATTGTTAGTGTTTAGTTATGATACCATCTAATCAAGAGTTGAAATAACCTAGCATTATGAAACTACATATTACTAGATAGAAACGGGTACAGCACATAGTAAATATGTTGAGGGTATTAGCCAAATTTGAAATGTGATAATCGATAGATTTCAGGTATCTTTTCTCAATCATGATTTGGTCGACAGACAGCAAGCATGGTATAATAGCAATTTGCCAAGGATCATTCAATTACCCGAGTTCATCGTTCAGAGAAAAAGATATCATACAAGCATAGATTAACAAACATTTCAATAGGCAAGGAACTCTTGTCACGTATTCTACATCAGCTAATCTGGCGTTGTCTTGATTCCATTCTCAAACTTCTCACCCCCATAAGCCAAGTACATTGATTTTTGATTTCTTAGTAGATCTATTATATTAGGAAAGTCTTCAAGGTGATAGTAAATGCTCACCTTGCTATCAGCTATACTGGCTGCGGATAAAGTGGTCCCGTCGGGTTGAAAGACGAGCTGCCCGATAATCTTGTTGCCACTTTTTAACCAAATACGTGGAACAAACCCGTTTGCCGAATACACTACCTCGAATCCATCAATTTTCGTGGTTGCCATAAGATTATGTTAGTATATCAGAATTTATAAACTTGGTCTTTCTTTTGATTCGTATACACACTATGGGACAGAAATCAACAGGTTGACAGGTTTCGGTAATCTGTGTATGGAAATCTGAATAAGATGATCATGCTAATATTATTTTTTGATAGCCTCTTGTTTGAATGTCTTGTCAGAACAATTAGTATATACATTTTTGGATCTCCTCTATACACTTGGTATAGAAATAAGAAACAATATTTGTTGGTGTTCACTTCCCAAATCAGTTATTTTCCTGACCATCATTTAAGACTGTACCTTGTACCACGGCTATCCCGAAGTACAGATTGAGAAAGGCACATCCTATGTCCAGAATCAAGTTTAAGCCAGGAAAATGAAATGTACAGATGAATCCATAGAATTATAATTAAAGAACAAAAGACAAAAACAAACACTTCTCTGGAAACACGATAATAATGAGTTATCAAATTGAGTAAGAGTATGCGATGACGACCTAGTAGGCATTCAACGAAACTGGCAATCTCTTGATAGTGTATCTATAAATGCACCTTTAGGGTGGAAATGACTGGACCCAATCCTACGGACAGATAGACAGAGGCTATTAAGAACAAAACATCGTCATGTAATAACATATGGCAAGGCATTCCATTATATGTTGTTATTACTGCGGCTAACATCCATGATATGAAGGCTGCTGTAAACACGCTAGATAATATCGAAGTTAAAAGACTATCGTATGAGATGTGTACTACTAAATAAAATTCCATCTTAACAAAGGATATGATTTTCGGGAGATTAAGGATGGTGTTGTCAAGAAAGGATATTTGCTACATACTTGATATAGAGGAGAAGAGGAACCATCTACAACAAGATGCGATAATCATAGTAAGAGAAGATGAGTTGTTAAAAGAACTAACCACTGACATAATAGACTAAAAAAACTTTTGGTTAGATATAAAAAGAAGATAGAAAACTATTTTTCTCCAACATGTTTGGAATATTGTATTGTAATATACAAGAGAAAAATTTTGAGATAGGCCCTTAATCGGATTACGAATCAGAGTTATCAAAAATGCCCTTGCAGATATTATGCTACTATTGAGCAATATTACGACACTTCATCCAGGACTCATCATTGAATATAAACTCAGCTTGATGTACCAATGAATTGACATACAAAAAATACTCATAGTTAATTGTTATGGATTATTGAGAGCATTTGTAGGTTGACTGATCGACATCTAGTGGATTTGACAATACATTTTCATTAGAAGCAAAAATTCTATTTTTCTCTTGGATGTTTTAATGTCATTCGCAATGACGGGTTATAATATAGTTTGTTGTTAGATCGTGGATGCTACCCATTACATAAGTGAAAATAAACGTATCGCGTATGAGACAGCATATATACCAAATTCACAGTCACGTTCTCCATTACGGTATTGAATTTCAAGCTAGATTTGATTGAAGTTCTCTCTTTTATCGACGCCTGCAGATCATGTCTCACATATAGAAACACCAAACGTTTGACATATAGGTTCGATATGGCACGCCATAGTTATCCTTGGATCGTCTCTAATACCACCTACTATTAATCCAATAATTCTGTTAGATTCCTCTACATTGTTAGATTCAATTAATATGCTCGCTCCAGAATCACCAGCCAAAGAAAAAAACTCTGAATCTGCATTAATTTCTATCATAGAATCGGGAAATTGCACATGGCCTATATCATTAGGATAACCTATTTCATACCCACTGTCGACGGCTACAATCGTGCCCGTAGTAACACCACTGGTGATGCCCCTCTTTTTGACGTGAATTGTGTTTCCAGTTGTGTTCGCATCATCAAACATTTTCAGTAGCTGGTCGTTCTTTATGATGCCACGGACTTCGCCAAGTTCAGCTATTTGACATAATATATTATTTTGATCGATTATATGAGCCAGAGCAGCATCAATTGGTAATACTGTATCCCTCGTATAGAGTGCTACGGCCTCCAATTGTGCCACTATATTATATGAATCACCTGGACGGAATAGAGGATCGCCTGGATTCCAAGCCACCCGAGGCGCGGCAACATGACGACTAACTATCGCCTTGAATATTGGAGGATCACTTCTATCATAGGCTATAGTCGAAAGTGTACCAAGTTCCCTTGGTCCCGCGACAGGACCACCTCCAATATTTATACCTCCACATAATTTAGGATATTGAAGCGTATCAGGTTGACTCCCTGAGCCGCTTTGATGTACGCCGCGAAGAATCGGCCGTTCTATTACATCGGTATTAACGCCATTGATCTGTTTTGGAATTAATTGATTACCAGGTATATCTCCAGGCTTCCTTTTTTTTTCAACGTATACTATAATTGCAAGCTCATTTAGCTTTTTATTGTCGGTTACCTTTGCTGCTATTGCAAGGCCGGTCACGCCTGGAATATTTAGGAGTTTCTGACCAAA
>AR_comb_assmDRAFT_10079390_pt1 | contig 13315 bp, 9 predicted proteins | sample ArasoioldDNA_FD_10543 | JGI IMG/M metagenome (IMG submission 10543) | reverse complement strand
GGGCGGGGGCGGCGGGCCCTGGAAGGCCCCAAGCCACACCGCGCCGGCCGTCGCGGCCAGAACCGTGGCACAACACGCGGACGACAGACGCTGAAGGGAACGCTGATGTCTCATATGTGCCTGGTTAGACGGCCAGCCTGTGAGTGTCGGTTGGTAGACCGGCGCAAGCCGCCAATTCTTCCCGAATAGCGGAATCTACGACGCGGCGTCGACACTCGTTTCGCGCGTTCAGACCTCGCCCAGGTCGACCCGTGGAACCTCATCAAGCGAGCGAAACACGGGAAGGTCACGGGCCAGAAAGCGTTCGACCTCCTCGTCGGCGCCGTGCGACACGCCCGGAAGCCTCAGAATCGCATCGCATCGGGCCGCCAGGCTCAGCGACAGTGGCGCCATGATTTGACCGTACCACTCCGCACCGGCGGCTTCGATAATCGGCAATGCGAGATTCACGCCGATGATTGGCACGTGGCCTTTCTGGAAGACGGTGTGCGCGGCAGCGTTCAGCGTTCGCAGGTTGTGCGCCCAGATCGCGGGATCTGACGACCCGGAGCGGTAGGGGCCTGCCACCATGATCCACATGTGAGGTCCCGTTTCTCAGAACGCCCAATACGCGAGCGTATCGACATCCTTGACAACGACGCCACCCGACACCGGTGCAGGATGCGCCCAGACTGCCGACTCCGCGAGCGTGTAGCGTTTGACTGGATCGAACGCCTTCGGGTTAGCGCGAAAGATCACGAGCTCGCCTTCCGTCGTCATCGCCATGGCCAATTCACCGGCCGTCACCAGCGCCGCATTCTCGCCCTCGCGACCTTTAGTGGTCCACATCGTCTTTCCTGTCGCGGCCTCGACGCAGAAGAACTGGCCGCGATTGCGATGCGTCAGCCCATAGAGGTAGCCGCCGGACTCGACGGCCGTGCTCATGTACATCGGCAGATCCGCGTTCTGCCACACCGGCGCGATTTGCCACTTGCCTTCCGCGACACTGACTTTCACCGCCGTCGTCGGTTTATCGAGACCACTGTAGATGAGCAGATCGTTGACGATGACCGGCGTGATGCTGTTCTGCTCGTAAGGGGTGGCAAACGGGATCTCCCACAGCAGCCGCCCGTCGGCGAGCGAGATGCCGACGACGCGCCGCTGTGACTGCGTGACGATTTGTGGCGTTCCGCCGAAGCCGGCGATCACGGGTGACGCGTACGCCGGACCATCGCCTCTCCACGACCACTTGGCCTCGCCGCTTGCGACGTCGAGCGCGAGCAGGGCTCCGTTGGAGGTGCCACCGGCGTGGACGATCAGGAGATCGCTCGCGACCAACGGCGACATCGCGACGCCAAAGTCGGGCGAGGTCGTCGGAAACTCTTTCTTGAAGTCTCTCCGCCACAACAGCCGGCCGTCCTGCGCCTGCCACGCCGACACGATGCCGCCAATACCAAACGTAAACACGCGCCCGCGATCGAAGGCCGGCGTCGACTTGGGGCCCTTGCCGTGCGCGGTCGCGGCGCTGTTCATCTGATAGGGAGCATCGTACGCCGCGTGCCAGACTTCCTTGCCCGTCGCGAGCTCACGAGCCGACACCGCCTCCTGTTCGCCTGTGCGCGAGAAGAGAAACACGCGACCGCCTGCGACGATGGGCGAGGAGTGGCCGATGCCGACCTGGACTTTCCAAACCTGCTTCGGCCGATCGGGCCAGGTTGCCGGCAACGTGACGCCGACAGCCGCTCCCGTCCGCGACGGTCCGCGCCACTGCGGCCAGTCCTGGGCAAGGAGAGAGGCCGCTGAAAGGATGGCGGCAGACAAAATGGCGAGTGGGCGTTGAGTGAACTTCGTCATGTTTGTGTACGCCTGTCACTGTCACGATTTCTTGTCACGAAGATCGCGAAGGTACGAAGACCACGAAGATATTTGCGGTCCTTTGGTTTTGAGAGTCTTTGCTTCGTGATCTTCGTGGCTTCGTGCCCTTCGTGCTGAAAGATCGTGACAGCGAATGTCGTCGACTGCTTACTCCGCCCGCAGTGCGTCGAGCATCCTTCCCCGGATCGCCGCCCGCGTCGCAATCGCCGACGACACGACGCCGGCCACGACAACCGCGGCGAGCAACAACAACAGGCCGGCTCCCGGCAGGGTTCCGCCTCTTCCCAGCCAGGCCGGCGCAATGGCGATGGCCGCACATCCCACGCCGGCGATCATTCCGACCGCGAGCAGGAACACCGCTTCGGCCACGATCATGACAGTCATGCGGGTGCGGTCGTAGCCAACCGCGCGGAGTAAGCCGAGCTCGCGCCGTCGCTCGAGCACGTTGCGGAACATGACCGTCGCGAGCCCGATCGTCCCGAGCAGCAGTCCCAGCCCGCCGAGCGCCTGGAACGTCGAGAGATACGTGTTCTCGACGCGATGGAACGATGCCAGGCGTTCGGCCGCGACAGTCGCATCGACACCGAGCGGCTGCAGTTCCTTCTCAATCATGCCGGCGTCGGCGCGGGCTTCCTCGAGTGATTGCGCGGTGGGAACGTCGATGAGGAACAGACGGAAGCCCTGCTGTTGCGGAAACAGTCGGATGAACGCCTCTTCGGCAACGACCAGCTCGCCCTGAAGCACGCTGTCCTGCAACGCGCCGACGAAACGCAGGACGAGCGGACGTTCCCCGCCGGTATCGATCGAGAACGTATCGCCAACCGCGACATGCAGCACGTACTGCATCGACGTCGCATCCGCCACGACTGGCACGGCGCCATCGTCAAACTGACGGCGCAGCAGCAGCCACGGGTTGGCTCGCTCGCCGTCTGAAACGGCCATCGATGATGCGAAGCTGAAACGATTGCCTTCGATGAAGCCCGCCTCTGGCGCGATGATCGTCGGATTGGTTGGCCGGTACAGATTCAGACAGCTCGCGTCCTCTCCTGCTCGCACTCTGAATCGGGTGAAGCGTGTCTGCGCAAAGTCGGGCGCCTGGATTCCAAGCGCCTCGCGCCCGCTTGCGTCGTTCGGATTGTGCAGCAGTGGTAGTTCGGACTCGGCAAAGAGCGTGTAGCCGCCAGTCCCGGACTTTGGGTCAGTCGTCAGTTCTCCACCCTCACGCCGGAACGCATCCACCGAGACGATGATGAAGGCAGCCGAGGCAATGAGCGCAGCCGAGAGCACCGTTCGTGACGGCCGGAAAGCGGTACTGCGGAATCCAAGCCGTGCGACCGCCCATGTGCCGCGACCGGCGATCGATCGCGTTCCCCTGGCGCGCAGCCACGCCGACAGCGCGAGCAGCGAGCTGACGAGCAACGCTGCACCAGCGCCGAAGAACGCACCCGCCTGCGCCGACGGCATCGAAAAGCCGAGACCAAGCAAGCCAAATCCCAGCACCCCGAAGGTGGCGGCGAGCCATCGGCTTCGACGCGTCCGGCGCTCATCACCGGACCGAGGCACATCGAGGGACTGCGCTGTAAGTAGCGCACGGGGCGAGAGACGGGCCACGGCGCGAAGCGATACGAGCACACACACGGCGGCGGCGATGACGCCGCCTAGTGCCCCTGTCACGAGTGAGAGCGGCCGGACGTGGAGCTCGAGGTTCGTCGTTCCCACCGCGCCCACCCACCAGGTGCCAAGCCCGTGCACGATGATGCGGCCATAGAGGATCGCGCCGGCGACACCTACCAGACCACCGATCAACGCCAGGACCAATGCTTCGCCGAGGAGGATGCGGCGGATGACTGGCATGGCGTAGCCGGCGGCACGAAGTGTGCCGATCTGCCGGAGGCGCTGCTCGATGCTCAGCTTGAAGAAGAGCACCGATAGCATCAGCGCAGACACCATCAGGAAGAAGCTGAAATAGGTGAAGTACTGGCCGAAGTCGGTGGCGCCCTGCGCCGCCTCGAGCGCCGCCGCCCGAGCGTGGAACAGTGCCACGCCCATTGCGTTGGGCGACAGAGTGGCGCGCAAGTTGTCGCGTATCTGCCCCGCGAGCGCGTCTCGATCGATCGCGCTGCCGGCGGCGACTCGCATCGAGGTCAACGCGCCATACCGCGATTGCCACAAGTCACGGCCGCGCTCGTACGGAATGAAAGCTTTTGGCGTTGTCTTGTACTGTTCCCAATAGCGCTCGTCCACGGGCCGGACCCGTGACAAGTCAATCGGAAATGGTGGATCCCAATCGGCAAGGCTTTTCGAACCCGTGATGCCGGGATAGTCAGGCGCAAGGCGACGATCGGCTGCGATGCCGGCGATGGGAACGACCTCGGACAATGTGAACGACGCGCTTTTGGTGGCCAGGCCGCTCGTGTGATCCCAGAGGTAATAGTCGACCTCGATACGATCGCCAGCAACCGCCGCGAGTTCTTTCGCCGCCCATTCGTTGAGAACGATGGCGTCTGCAGCTATCGGCGTCGCCTTCGTAGCTGCCTTGGATTCGCTCGCCACTGATGCGCGCAGCACGTTGAGCTCGGTGGCGGTGATGAGCGAGTACGGGATCTGGCGATCGCCTTTTCGAATCGTGTTTGCGAGGTAGGTAAAGACGGACACAGGCTGCCGGTTCAGCTTGCCCACCGTCGCACGCGCAGCCGACTCGAGCGCTTCGCTGACGATGCCGTTGGCAGTTTCGATCGCCACTGCCGGCGGGGCGTCGAGCGGCGTGATCCTCACGCCCAGGTCTTCGAGTCGCAGCGCCGACCTGAGCGCCTGATCGGACCGGCTGGCTCCTGAAAGCAAGATCGTGTTGACCTGCCCCGGCACCGCGAGGTCGCGTTGCAACCGCCGCAGCGGTGCGAAAACGGCGCGGACGTCGGCCTGCTGCGGCTTGATCGAGAACTCGCCGAGGCGGTCACGAGGCAGCACACCGGCGAGCATCAGGCGCACAGTGCGGCCGATATCCTCCTTGCGGCCGAACAGTGACTCGACGGGTACTTCCGATGGTTTCTGCAGACGCGTGAGAAGGACGTCGCCCTCCTTGGCGGTGACCTCGGCAGCCAGCGCCGGTGAGACGAAGGCGCCCTCCACCACTGGCAGGCCGTGAAAGTTCCAGAAGCGCTCGTCCACGCCGTAGACCGTCACGTTGGACGCGCGCTGTCCGTTCGACTCGAGCGTCACGAACGCATCGGCAACGATGAGCGGTGTCGCGGTGGACGCCCCGAGCGCGTTGCGCGCATCATCGGCCAGCGCTTCACGAAAGAATCCCATCGACGACAGGACTTGATCGGTATGCCCGAGCCGGCCGAGCGCGATGTCGCGCAGGCTGCCGCGTACCGAATCGCCGACGACGAGCGCGCCGGCGAGGACCGCGACGGCGGCCGCCACGCCGAGGACAACGGCGACATTGGTCCGCCAGTAATAGATGGCGCCGGCGATAGTGAGCTTGGACAGAGTCACGGTTGACGCAGCAGCGTGCCGGCGTTCATCTCGTAGCGAACGGGAAAGCGGTCCGCAAGCGCAACGCTGTGCGTCACGACGACCATCGTGGTCTTGTGTGTCGTGTGCAGGTCGACGAGCAGCGACGCCACCGTTTCGGCGGACGCGCGATCGAGGTTGCCGGTCGGCTCGTCGCACAGCACGAGCAGCGGATCGCGTATCAACGCGCGCGCGAGCGCCGCCCGCTGCTTCTCCCCGCCAGAGAGTTCCCCGGGACGGTGGTCCAGGCGATCACCGAGTCCAACGTGGACGAGCAGCTCGCGGGCGCGCGCCCGATCGCTACGCGCACCTTCGCCGGATGGCGGCGCGACGAGCGTCGGCGTCAGCACGTTTTCGAGCACGGTGCATTGCGGCAGGAGCGAGTGATCCTGAAAGACGAACCCGATGGCGCGGTTGCGAAACGCCGCCTGTTCCCGTTCTTTGAGCGTGTACGGATTCTGCCCATCAATCGTGACCGTGCCACCGGAAGGTGCGTCGAGCGCACCGAGGATATAGAGGAGCGTGCTCTTCCCGCTTCCCGATGGCCCCATGATGGCGACCGCCTCGCCGCGCCCGAGCATCAGCGAGACGTCGTTCAGGATCGTCAACGCGCCGCCTGGCGTCGGATAGGACTTCGAGATGTGGCTAGCGCTGAGCACGCGTCCCTCGTTCGTCGGATGGCCGCCGCGAGTTGGTCGTCAGCTCTCGGTAGACCCCCTCCGCCGACTCGGCCATCCGGTCCACGCCGTAGTGCTGTCGCACACCCTCAGCACCGGCGGCGCCAAGCGCTGCGGCGCGTGACGGATCCTGCCAGAGCGCCTGGAATCCGTCCGCCAGCGCCTCGGGGTTGTCCGCCTCGACGATCAGGCCGCCACCGGTGGTCTCGATCACCTCTGGAAAAGCCCCGCGGCGCGGTTGGACGACTGGCACGCCGCAGGCCATGGCCTCGAACAAGAAGATGCCCTTGGGTTCCTCGTACGGCGCCGGCACGGACAGAACATCGAGGCTACGCAGGAAGTCGATCTTCTGATGACGATCGACCTCGCCGCGATACTCGAACTGATCGCCAAGCCCCCACGTCGTCAGGTCGCGCGTGATGCCGTCGAGGTACCCCCGGTGCTCGGGTGCGAGGTAACCGGCGGCGACCAGGCGCGACGGACCGAGGCCGGCGCGCGTGCGCAGTCGGCGATACGCGTCGGCGAGCACGTGCAGCCCTTTCTCGGGAGCGATGCGGGCGAAATAGCCGATCGTGAACGGCCCGGATCCGCGAGGCGGCCGCAGCGAGTAACCATCGAGGTTGATCCCGAGCGGGACCAACCGCATCTTCTCCGCCCCGACGCCCAGGTAACCAGGCATGTAGTCGAAGTAGTACTGGCTTACAGGCAGGAACGCGTCGACGTGCGCGCTGGCGGCGCGAATCAACGTCATCGACTGCTGCTTCCACGGCTCGCCGAGGTTGTCAAGGAACAAGTCCTCGCCCTGCAGCGTGCAGCAAATAGGCGCGCCGAGGGCCTGCTTGAGCGGTTCGGCGAGACCGAGCAGCAGCGTGTACGGCAGGTTGATCACGTCGAACCGCTGTTCGGTCTTCAACCAGTCGATCAGTTTGGCGATTTCCTTCCGTTGGAAACCCTGAGCGCCGCGCAGCATCGACACCGTCATCTCGCCAAGGCTCTGCGGGTCGACTTTGATCTGGCGCTTCGACGCCAGCTTGATCACCCATTCCGCATCCCACAACCGATCGAGCAGTCGCGGTGTGTGCCTGAAGAACGAGGAGTACTGTTCGAGAAACACGCTGATGCCGCCGAACACGACGTGGTGCTGGCTGACGTTGCGCTCGTCGGTGCGGGTCGGCGTGTAGACGGGCGTCAATACGACGTCGTGCCCGCGCGCGATCAGCGCCGAGGCGAGCGCGTTGTCGCGCAGGCAGCTGCCGCAATACATCGGGCCCGCGCCGCCGGTGAACGAGAGGATTCTCAAGGTGTTAGTCGTGAGTCGTCAGTCTTCAGTCACGAGTCGTCAGTCGGAAGTCGTCAGTCAGGAATGATCAGTGACGAGCCATCGGTGATGAGTCACGAGTCGTCGGGTCGGGAGTGCAGTAGTGGCACTCCGGGTTCAGCTGAACGACTGACGACTCCAGACTGAAGACTTCCGACTGAAGACTCGTGACTCACGACTGATGACTAACGACTAACCTCTGCCGTCTGAAACGCCCTCGCGCGGAACAGGAACTCGACGATGTTGCCTTCGTGCGGCTGCAGCCAGTTGAGCTGAATCGTCGGCACCGGACCGAGATTGAGACGGTCGATGTGCACGGCGTCGATGAGCTTTCGCCGCATCTCGGGCTTGTTCGTGATGGCGGTGCACACGAGCGTCGGCCCAATCGCCTCGACCATCTTCGCTTCGGGGCATTCGACGACGGCGACGAACGGGAACATGTACTCCTGCTTGGCGACCGCCGCATCTGGCGACGAGCTGTGAACGACCGTCGGCAGCAGGTAATCGGCGAGACCGTCCTTCACCACGCGCGAACCGTCCCGGTACTTCGCCGTCACATCGGTGACGCCCGGCGCCTGGAGGCTGGTGTCGATCGCGGCGGAAATCGCGTCTGCGGCGCCGGGGATCGTGAACGCGGCCAGGCTGGCCTCGGGATCGTCCGGCTTGAGCGGCCGAACGGCGGCCAGACGCTTTCCTATCGCATCGGCGATTTCGCCCGTATGTCGGCTCGCCCAGATGCCGGAGCAGTTGATGCACCCGCGTCCGCTGTTCGCGTACACGCTCTCGACCATCATGTCGAGATACTTCTCCCAGTTGTCGACCTCGTCGTCGCCGAGGAGGATCTTGGAGAACCCCGGGCCGTGTGCCTGGACCTTGGCACTGCTGCGATAGCGATCCACCGTCGCCGTTCCGCCGAAGATCAGCGCGCGCTCACAGTGATCGAGGACCGCCGCCCCGACGTCGCCGCCCCCGGGGTAGACAGAAATCGCCTCGCGCGGAATACCCGCCTGAAAGAACGCCTCCGCCATCCGGTACGGCGTCCACGGTTCCTGGGGGCCGGGCTTGAGGACGAGGCCGATCTGCATCGGGATGATCGGCAGCCACAACGTATGCACGCCGGGCGAGTTCGAGGGCAGCACGAGGCCGAGCACAGGGCTCTGCGCCTGGAAGCTGATCGGAACACCGCGCTCTTCACCGAATCCCGACGACAGCACATCGAACGAGAGGCCGCGGGTGAGCGACGTCAGGATTCGCCGCATCTCGGCGAGCACGAACCCGTTCTTCTTCATGTTCGCCCGGCACATGCGCTCGGGAAGGCCTGTGCTGGCCGACTGCGCACGCGCGAACTCGTCGGGGCTCTGCGTGCCGTCGCCCATCGGCAGCGTGCCGTTCATGTAGAGCTCGCCGGCCGCGCCGACCCGCGCGATGAGATCGTCGATCGGGAACTCGCGCAGCACGTCGCGCGCGCGCTGCGCCTTGCGCATGTCGCGCCCGATCAGCCCGCCATTGGCGCGGCTGACTTTGGCAATCGGCTCACCGGTCGAAAAGTGGACGACGTCGTCCACTTCCATGCTCGTGTACGGCTGACCCCACCGGAGAACGGGAAGGTGGATCATCAGTAGACGCCGATCGTCGTGGTTGCCGCCAGCTCGCGGTACGGGCGCACGCCGCTGACGCCGTCCCAGGGATATTGCTCGCACGGCGCTTCGCGCTCGCCTTCGTCGCGCTCGAGAAACCCCGGCATGAAGAACTCTCGCGTCAGCGTCGTCAACTTCACGCGTCCCGTTTGCCCGTACTCGACGGGCCTGGTCGGGTCATCGAGATCCACGACCTCCGTGACCGCGCGCGGCTGCGGCGCGTAGTACGTAATCTTGTAGTTGTTGTGCGGACCAGAGGGGCTGCTCGCGGCAAGCCCCATCAGGGTATTGCCGTATGTGGGCGTCATGTACGCGCCGTCGAGCAGTTCCTCATGCGCGAAGCGGTTCCATTGAGGCGTGAACTCCGTACCGCCGGAGAAAATTCCCGTGATCCCAGCCTTATGGATGCTCGTGCCCATCTCCTCGAGCCGGAGCGCAAGCGCCTCGAGCAGCTTCGGCGTGGTGAAGAGGCACTTGATGTCGTGGCCGGCGCCGAGAATCGTCACCGCCTGATCGATGACGTGGTCCTTGTAGGCCTGCAGGTGCTCGGTCCAACCCTTTTTGATCAGCTTGATGACCCAGCGCGGATCGAGGTCGACCATGAAGCAGATGCCGCCACGATGCTGCGCCAGGTGCTCGATCGCCAGCCGCAGCCGGCGCGGTCCCGACGGCCCGACCATGAGCCAGTTCGAACCGAGAGGGAACTTCTCCTCGGGCAGCGTGTCGCTGAAGTTGGAGTAGTCGATGCGGAAGTCCTCGTGATTGATGCGCGACTTCGGCACGCCGGTGCTGCCGCCAGTCTCGAACACGAAGATCGGCTTGCCTGCGTAGCCTTTGGGCACCCAGCGTCCGACCGGGCCGCCACGCAGCCACTCGTCTTCGAAGAATCCGAACTTCGCGAGGTCGGCAAACCCGTTGACGTCGGTACGTGGGTTGAAATCGAACTGCTTGGCGCGTTCCAACCAGAACGGACAGCCGGTCGCGGGATCGAAGTGCCACCACACGATCTCGCGGACGTGCGCGTCGAGCCGCTCGCGCGCGCTCTGGGTGGTCGAGGACAGAGAACTGGAGGTCTGGGACTGCGGCATGACGCCAAATCTTATCAAATGGCGGTGGGCCGCCGAGGCTGGAGACGGTTCCCACAACCAATAGTCCAGTCCCGAGCGCGCGCGAGAGCGTGTAGGAGAGTCCCGGGGGGCGAAGCCCCTCGGACAAGACTAGGAACGGCCGTATTTCTGGGACAAGCTGTGGAGGAACCTCGCACGCTCCGCGGCGCCACTGTCGGTCATCAGACCTTCCACTGGTCCCGCCAGTCGCCACGTCCAGTTCTGATCGTTGACGAGCGCGGGCGTGTTGATGCGGTCCCGCCACCCGAAGACATCCTGGATCGGCAGGATGAGCAGCCGCGAGCCCGACGCGAAGAGGACATCCAGAAGCGCGTCGCGTGTGTGATCCGAGAACGGCGCCTCGGGCGACAGCCCGGCGTCGCACATGACGGGCAGTGATAGCACCGCCTGCCGCTCGTGCACAGGCGCGCTGTCCCACCACTCGGCCATGGTCTCGGTGTCGTGCGTGCCGCTCGTCGCCACAGACGCGTCGCGATAGCCCGTGACGTCATGGAACGGATGGCCATCGGCATGCCAGTTGCGCTCCCACCGCATGACCTTCATGCCGGGAATGCCGCGCTCGGCGAGCGACACGCGCAAAAAGTCCGGCACCGTTCCGAGGTCCTCGCCGATCAAGCTGGCGCCGCCTTCGCCGAACACGGATAGCAACTGTTCGCCTTGATGGCGCTGCGCCGGCTCGTCGAGCGGAACGAAGCCGTTCGACCCGTCCACTCTACGAACGAACGTGCGGTAGAAACCAATCAGGTGATCGATGCGAAAGCCGTCGTAGAGATCCGAAGACCGCCGCGTGCGCGCGCGCAGCCACCCGTAGCCGCCGGCGGCAACCACGTCCCAGCGATAGGCCGGCAGTCCCCAGTCCTGCCCCGTCGCCGAAAAGGCATCCGGTGGCGTGCCCACGGAGCAGTCGAGATCGAAATCATGTTGTCGTGCCCACACGTCAGCACTGTGGCCGCTGACCATGAACGGAAAATCGCCGAATACGCCGACGGGAGAGGCTTCCATCCGCGCTCTTTGCCACTGCTCGTCGGCAATCCACTGGAGGTACGCGTAGTAACGAACCGGCCACTCCAGGCGGCGACGTGCTTCGTCGAGCGCTGATGGATCGCGATCTCTGAGTCCAGGCTCCCACTCGCGCCAGTGGCGGCCACCGCTCTCGTCGTGCAGCGCGCGGAACAGGCTGTAGTCGTCGAGCCACCAGCGCTCGCGCTCCTCGAACTCGCGAAGGCCGCGGTCGCGGCGATCGCCGGTGCCCCACACGTGGTCGGCAAACCAGTCGAACGCGCGACGAAGGGCCCGATTCTTCAGCGCCCGAACGACGCCGTAGTCGACGCGCGCCGCGCTTCGCACTTCTTGCAGGGCGGCCCGCTCTTCGGAACTGAGCGCATCGTCACCAGCCACAACCCACTCGTGCACGTCTTCAACGGCGATGAATATCGGATCGATCGCCATCGCGCTCAGCGCCGAATACGGCGAACTCTGCCCCTCCTGCATTTCGTTCAGCGGCAGGAACTGGACGAAGTCGAAGCCGGCGGACTCGAGCCACCGCGACAAGGGTACGAGATCTGGAAGCTCGCCGATGCCCCAGCTCCGCCTGGACGGAATCGAGAACAGGGGCACGAGCACACCCGCGTGCCGGCCCGCGTTGAACCGACGGCCGCCGGCGCTACCCATCGGCCCGCTCCAGCACGCGCTGCACGCCCTCGTTGAACGTTTCGGGCTCAGGCAGAAGGCTCAAGACCAGGAACGATTCGTGGGGAAAGTCGAAGAAGAACCCCGGGTGCACGAGCACGCTGTCGCGCTCGATGAGGTCGACGACGAGGTTCTCTTCGCTTCGAATCGATGGGACTCGCAGGACGGCCGACCATCCGGCGTCAGCGGGCAGCACGTCAACGGCCGAGTATTGCGCCCCGAACGACTGCAGCGCAACGTAGTTCGTTCTCACGCGGTCGAGGAGTTGTTGTCTGACGCCTGCCCCGGCGGCGATCAGTTCACGCGCCGCGACCTGAACCGGCGTGCTGACCGACAAGTATGCGTCGCAAATCACCTCGAGCCGCTCGAGGGCTTCTGCGGCGAGCTGGTCGGGCCCGTCGACGAGCATCCATCCCAGTTTGACTTGCGGCAGGCCCGCAGACTTTGACAAACCGCCGAGCCGAAATGTCAGCGCCCGTGTCGCAGTTTGTGGAAAGGTGGCGGCGCGCGTCAACGGATAATCGGCAAACACCTCGTCGAGGATGAGCGCTGCCTGACGCTCGGCGCAGAAGGTCGAAACCGCATGCATCTCGTCTAGCGAAAGCACGGAGCCAGTGGGGTTGTTCGGACTGACGGCAAGAACCGCCCGGACCGATGGCTGCCACGATCGCTCGAGCTCGTCGATCGAGATCGTCCAGCGGGCGTCGTAGTCGAGCCGATACGGGATGGGCTGCACGCCATCGAGCGCCGTCAGGTGATCGAACAGCGGATAGCTCGGCACCGGAACCATCACGGAGCTGCCAGAAGGCTCGCAGAGAAGTTTGAAGAGCAACGAATAGGCTTCACTCGTGCTCGCGGTGAGGACGATGCGATCGGTTTTGGCGTCGAGGCCACGCCGCGAATAGTCGCAGGCGACGGCTTTGCGCGCGTCATCCAAACCGAACGGCTCTGGCCGATAGACCAGACCGTCTGACCCGGCGAGGTAGCTCAAAAGCGACGCGGGATAGTCGAACCCGGCCGTCGTCGGGTTCGTGGTCGTGATATCGAGCAGCCGGCGCCCGGCCGCGCGCGTGCGGCGCAGCGCCTGCGTAATGCGGTTGGGTTCGAGGCTGCGCGGCACCCGCTCGGAGAACATCCCACTTGATAGACTACATGAGCCGTGCGCGTCTTTTCGCGTTGAGAATATCCATGGCCCTCGAGCTGTCCTACCACGAGCTACTGCAATACACCAACGACGAGCGCGAGAAGTGGCGGCGATGGCTGCAATCGCATCCCGAAGCCATCGAGGTCGCGTTACAGCCCGGTGGCCGGCTGGCAACCGTCGGAAAGCTCATCGATCATGTCTTTCTCGTCGAGCGGCGACATCTGCAGCAGCTCACCGGCGATCGGATGTCGGAGTCGACAGGGCTGACTGGCAACAACGCGCCGCCGCTCTTCGACTACGGCGCGTCGGTCCGTCGTGAGCTCGAGCAGTTCGCCCGCGCCGTCGAAGACGAG
>AR_comb_assmDRAFT_10736645_pt1 | contig 13316 bp, 13 predicted proteins | sample ArasoioldDNA_FD_10543 | JGI IMG/M metagenome (IMG submission 10543) | reverse complement strand
GAGAGTTATGATTCCGGGCACGCATGCCGTCGTCACAGAGCGCACGGGTTTCATGGCTGCCTCCCGGGTCATTTTGCGGCCACGGCGGCGTGGGGGCAAGCAAATCAGATGTTTCCCAAAGCCCGCTACGATTCCACGACCAGTGCCGGGCAACTCTGACTTTACCGCCGCGCCATCACCCAATCATTGATCGGTGGCATGGAGGTCATCGGTCATGAAGCGGAAACCGTACTCACGAAGAAAACGCGTCAACACAAAATCATCTATCCTGCGCCGGCCAGACCCTCAGCAAGCCAAAGCCTCAGTCTTGAATAGCCTCACCAGGCTAGACGCCAAACGGGGTTATCGTCACGCCTTCGATGAGTTCGTTGACTGGTATTGTTCGGAACCTCGCTTGGCTCTCAACGGAATAGTAGTACTGCGCTATCGGTCTCGTCTCCAATCCCGCCAACTGGCACCTGGTACCGTCAACCTACGTCTCGGTGCCGTGCGCCGCTCGCATAAGTTCAGATAGGGACAAGTGGGTGGATCGGCGGGCGCACGTGAGTCGGACTCCTGGCGGATGAAAAAGATTTTCTTGTTTCCCGACCACTCGTCCAGAATCGCCGCGCTCGCATGACAACTAGCGGGCTCTAACTAGCACTAAATATATTGAAAGAGCACTAAACCAGACGTCAGAGAAGGTGTGCCTAATCGACTGCAGAAACACCCAACTTCAATTTGGCCGACTCGTCTGAGTTCTTCACTCCTACGGAGCACAACGGCCTTGACGGCGCGACGGCTCGCCGGTACCGTCTTCACATTCAACAAGGTGCGCTCGATTGTCGGGTAATTTCCGTTCGCCGTGTGCGCGAGCGCTGATCCACGCCCCGGTCACTCACTGAAAGTGGGGGAGCAGTATGTCAGACTCGCACCCTAGAACGACCATCGGGAACGTAAATCGAATCGCTTCTCTTGTTGCGCTGGCCATCCTGTGGATGGCTTCATTCGCCGCACCTGGACGAGCCCAAGGAACCGGCTCTACCAAGAGCCATGTCGACTCTCAACGCTTGCAAGGAACACTTGAGAAATTAAGCGAATTCGGCCGGAATCCCGAAGGCGGTGTCACTCGCATTGGTTTTTCGGAGACTGATATGGCCGCTCGCGAATATGTCATTGGTCTCATGAAGCAAGCAGGCCTGGAGGTTCGCGTCGATCCCGCGGGAAACATCTTCGGCCGGCGCGCTGGCTCGGAGAAGTTGCCAATATTGCTTTTCGGCTCGCACATCGATTCGGTGTTACACGGCGGAAACTTCGATGGAGACGTCGGCAGTATGGGCTCCATCGAAGTGATGCACGCGCTCAACGACGCAAAAGTGCTGACCCGCCATCCACTGGAAGTAGTCATTTGGACGAACGAAGAAGGCAACCACTTTGCCCTGGGCACGCTGGGTTCCGGTGTCGCCGCCGGACTGCTGGGGCCCGAAATCCTCGACCGCAAGGACGACCACGGACTGACTCTCGCAGATTGGCTGCGCCGCTACGGTCAGGATCCGTCTCGTCTTACTGACGCCCGCATACCCAAGGGGGCGCTGGCGGCGTTTATCGAATTGCACATCGAACAGGGCCCTTACCTGGAGGAAGCAAAAATCCCCATCGGGATCGTACAAGGGATCGTAGGCATCAAGAGATCAAATTGCGTCGTCACGGGTTTCGCCAATCACGCGGGCACGACGCCGATGAATCGCCGCAAAGACGCCCTTGCGGCCGCTTCAAAGGAAGTCCTCGCCGTCCGTGAGGCGGTGCGTGCGGAGAACGGCCATCAAGTTGGCACGGTCGGCTATATGAAAGCGGAACCTGGAGCCGTCAACGTCGTACCTGGCCGGGCTGAGTTCCCTGTCGAATTGCGCGATCTCGATGCCGCAAAAGTAAATCGCATGTGGGAGCATATTCAAGCGAGATTCAAGCAAATTGACAAGGAAGAGAACGTCGTGACGCTCTGCACATCAGTAGACGATACGGAGCCAGCTCCGACGGATCCCGCTCTGCAGGCGGTCATCCGTGACGCCGCGAAGTCGCTCGGCCTCCCCACCATGGATCTACCCAGCGAAGCGGGGCAGGACTCCCAGCAAATTGCTAAGATTGCGCCGATAGCCATGATCTTCGTCCCCAGCGCCGACGGGATCAGCCATTCCCCGAAGGAATTCACTTCTTGGCTAGACGTAGCCAATGGTGCCGAAGTTCTTTACCGTGTGGTTTTGCTTCTCGATGATCGGCTGAATCGCCACTGATTCTCCGAGTGGGATTCCTGGATATTTTCGATCCTCACTTAACCTCTCGATTCCTGAAGCTTCTATCTGCAGTTAGGAGTGCATCGAGATTGCAAGTTGTGACCTAGGCGATGATGGCGGCGGCGGACGGACAACCGGGCGGCGTCTCAAATCGAATAGAGATAAAAACATTGTTGGCGAAAAATCGACCAGCTAGGGCGGCGGCAATCCCCAAAACGGTCCGATGAATACGAGCGAAGCCGGCGGGTGGATGAAGGCAAAACGCTGAAGAAGCCCGAGCGTAGCTATTGAGACGTATAGGGTGAGGTTGAAAGAGAACCGGCACCGGGAGCCAGGCCGAGCGCTTCGAGAGGTTTCATCGGGAGCTCTCTCGGGTAAATATCTAGACCAAAAATGATGCATTACGCAGGCGTTGGTTCGGTGCCGCGTGCCCCGAAAGTCCCGCCCTCCAAAGCGGGAGGCTCTTGTGGTTGTGGCCACGCCGCAAGCGGGAAGACGGTTCCCGCCCTTCCAAGCAAGGTATGCAGGATTCTGCCGATATGACCTGCTGGGCGGGCTGCGGCAAACTCTAGCAGTCTTTCAATCGGCACTCTGCCTCTTAGCCGAGCGGTCCCGGCTGGCCAGGCCATCCATCGATGAGCGAAAAAAAGGGCGAGAAGAGCAACCGTTCTGAGGCGTTTGGAATCGCGACATTGCTGCGTCCGCATTGGCGCGCCATTTCGCTGGCATTTGTGGCGGTGCTGGGGGAGATTGCTGCCGACTTGTTGGAGCCGTGGCCGCTGAAGATGGTGATTGACTACGTGCTGCAGGGGAAGCAGATGCCCGACTGGCTGGCGGGCACAGTCAGCAAGCTTACCGGAAATGACCCCATGGCGGTGCTAAACGCGGCAGTGGTGGGGGTGGCGGCGATTGCGATCATCGGCGGGATCACTACCTACTCCGAGAAATATCTGACGACGAGCGTGGGGCAGTGGGTTACGCATGATTTGCGCAGGACGCTCTATCACCACATCCACCGCCTGTCGCTGTCACAACACGATGAGGCGCGTGTTGGGGATTTGATCAGCCGCGTAACCGGCGACATTGAAGCAATTCAGAGTTTTATCGTGACAGCACTGCTGGGAGCGGTGGTCAGCGTGATGACACTGGTCGGAATGATCACCGTGATGTTTTATCTGAATTGGCGGTTCACGCTGATAGCGCTGTCGGTGGCGCCGCCACTGTTTGGGGTGGTGTTTTACTACACGCGGCGAATCAAGAAGGCTGCGCGTGAGGTGCGGAAGAAAGAGAGCGAGCTGGTTTCGGTCGTGCAGGAAGTGCTGTCTTCGATACGGGTAGTGAAGGCGTTTTCGCGCGAGGAGTACGAGCAGGAGCGGTTCGAAACACAGAGCCTGGAGAACGTAGAGATTGCCCTGAAGGCGCGGACGATCAAGGCCAAGCTCTCGCCGATTGTAGATGTGATCGTGGCGGCGGGGACTTGCCTGGTACTGGGTTATGGCGCGCGGCTGGTGCTTTCCGGTGGAATGACGACAGGTTCGCTGGTGGTCTTTATTTTTTACCTGGGCAAGATGTACAAGCCAATGCGCGACCTTTCGAAACTGACGGACACCATGTCGAAAGCATTTGTGGGCTACGAACGAATAGTGGAAGTGCTGCGCACAGAGAGCCAAGTGAAAGACAAGCTCGGGGCACGGGCGGCGCCCGGCTTTAAGGGCGCCATCGAGTTCGAGAAGGTGTCGTTTTCCTATAAGGATGAACAGCCGATTTTGAAAGACGTGAGCTTTGCGATCCAGGCGGGACAGGTGGCGGCGCTGGTCGGGCCGACCGGCGCGGGCAAGACAACCATCATCAGCTTGATCCCGCGGTTTTATGATCCGACCAGCGGAACAATCAAAATCGATGGAAAAGACATTAGGTCATACAAGCTGGCTTCGCTGCGGGGGCAGATGAGTTTTGTGTTGCAGGAGACGCTGCTGTTCCGGGCGCCGGTGTGGGAGAACATTGCCTACGGGAAACCGCAGGCTTCGCGTGCGGAGATCATGAAAGCGGCGGAAATCGCAAATGCTGCGGAGTTCATCGACAAGCTGCCGAATGGCTATGACACTCTGCTCGGCGAGCGCGGCGTGAACTTGTCGGGCGGGCAGCGGCAGCGAATTGCGATCGCGCGAGCGGTGTTGCGCGATGCGCCGATCTTAATTCTGGACGAACCGACGTCGAGCCTGGACGCTTCGGCGGAAACGATTGTGGTGGAAGCACTTGAACGGTTGATGAAGAATAAAACGTGTATTGTGATTGCGCATCATTTGGCAACTATTCGCAACGCGGACGCGATCTTTGTGGTGAAGGACGGACAGATCGCGGAGCAACGCACGCATTCTGAATTAATGGAATCCGACGGCGTATACGCTGAGTTGGTCAATACGCAATCGCAGCCGCCAAATGGCCAAGGCGCCGCGACCTGGAAGAAGGCGGATCCGGTCGAGCGATGAGCGCGGCGAGTTGTCAGAGAGCGTTCAGTTCGGCGATTCGCTTGTTTAATTCGGCCAGGTAGCCGTCTGTTTCTTTAGCCGTAAATCCCGAGGCCTCGAATGCAGAACGAATCTGCTCCGGGGTCAGCTTGGAGAGCTGGCTGCCGATCCACTTGGCGTCGGCGCGAGGAACATGTTCGGCGGTAGCGGCCATCTGGATGCGCTGCCGAGAATGTCCAGGCTTGAAGAAGCGAATAATCCGTCCCGGTTTGGTGCGCATGACGAAATCGACGGTTTCCGGAGTCGTTGCGCGGATGAATTTGTCTTTCGTGTAGTCCTTCACTTTGCCTTTCGAGCGGCTGAAGAAGGCGCCCGTTCGGCCGAAGCTGGCGCCGAGATCGCTGACGACGTAGTGCACGTTGGCATTGTCCTTGGCGGCTTCATTCCCGTCACCGAGTTTTTTCTGCTGGTCCTGCGACGCCGGCTTCTTCTCGTCCTGTTTCGAGTGATCCTTCGAACCGTAAATTTTGTTGTTAACGGACTTGAGGTCCCAGTTGTTGATGAGGGCCATCATGACGCGTAGCCCGTTCAGTTCCCGGGTTCCTTGAAAGGGATTATCGGACCATGCCCACGTGGCCAGCTTCTTTTGATCTTTCCGGCTGCGCTTCAGGCGCGCGTTGGTAATAGTGCCATCGGGGTGGACGGATTTGCTGTGGCGATGAAGTTCGCTCATGTGCGAGACGTGCAGTTTCGGAACGAAATAATCGTCATCGGCGAAATAGCCCATGGCCCAGACGAAACGGGTGGCGGCGGTTTCTCCGCGAGCTTCGTCGCCGACCTTCACGAGCCATTCCACGCCGTCCTGGTCCTTAACGTAAAACTTGGTGGAAGTTCCCCCGAGGTCTTCTTTAACGAAGGAATAGCTCGCGGACGCGCGCGGAGCATTCTCTCTGCCGCCGGCGCCATATGCCAGATCAAGCGTCGGAATCTCGCCGGGATCGTGCCAAAGGGCGTCAATAGATACGGGCTTGACTGGAGGGGGCGTTGGCTTGCGTTCGTCGGTGGTGAAAGCGGCCTGAGCAGGATGGCCGGCGGAACGCGGAAAAACTGCCGCCCAAAAGAAGGCCAGGAAAAACAACCCGAAGACGCGACTACGACCCATGGTCTTTCCTCCCGGAATGCGCAGGCCCAAAGTAGGGATTTTTCGCTCTTCCTGACAATCGGGGAATCTACTGTGTTGAACCGATTGTCGCCTTACGCGACGGGAACCTAGCCTGTGCCTTTGGATCCGTAAGACGGGCGTTTCGAGCAAGTTTAGGCCAGGTAGGGAACAACCGACGGAGGAACTTCCCGTGAAGGTACTGGTACAGCCTGATGACGGTGTGAATTGGATTTTGACCGCGATCAACCGCGCAAAAAAGACCGTGGAGATTGTGATTTTTCGCCTGGATCGAAAACAGATTGAGGAAGCCATCCGGTCGGCTGCGGCGCGGGGAATTTCTGTTCGCGCGTTGGTGGCTTTTGCCAACCGTGGCGGAGAGCAACAGCTGCGGCGGCTGGAAACGCGGTTGCTCGATTCTGGCGTGACGGTAACCCGGACCAGCGACGATCTGGTGCGGTACCACGCAAAGATGATGATCATCGACCGCAAGACCTTGTACGTCCTTTCTTACAACTACACGACTCTGGATATCGAACACAGCAGGGCATTTGGGATCGCCACGCGAAACAAAGCGCTGGTGCAGGAAGCATTGAGACTGTTCGAAGCCGATACCGCGCGCAAGCCCTATGCACCGCAACTCAACAATTTTCTGGTCAGCCCGTTGAACGCGCGAAAGCAACTGGCGGAATTCATCCGCAAGGCGCGCAAGGAGCTGCTTGTCTACGACCCGAAGATTTCGGACACACAGATGGTGCGGCTCCTGGCGGAGCGACAGAAGGCGGGCGTGGATATCAAGATCATCGGACGCCTCGGTAAGAAAGCAGCCGGCCTGAACGCACGCCGGCTAGAAGAGATGCGTCTTCACACACGCACCATTATCCGCGACCGGAAGGACGCGTTTGTCGGTAGCCAAAGCTTGCGCAAGCTGGAACTGGATTCGCGGCGGGAGTTGGGACTAATCGTGAAAGAGCGCGGAGTGATCGGCAAGCTGGTCGAGACTTTCGAAAAGGACTGGGGAGCGAACCAGGCGGAAGAGGAGAAGTCGAAGCCCTCGGTGCGCGAAAAACAGGAGGCCATTGATCCGAAAAAGTTGGCCAGGAAGCTGGACCCCCTGAACGAGTCCATCAAGCGCGCAGTAAAGAAAGTGGTGATGGAAAACGGCCACAAGGTAATCGCCGACGATGAGACCAAAGAGAACTTGAAGCAGGCGGTGAAGAGGACGGTGAAACAAGCGTTCAAAGAAGCGGTGCAAGAGACCGCGGCGGAGGTGGAGAGCGCATGAGCGCAGTGACGCGGAGCTGGCTGGCGTGCTGCACGTTGCTGCTCCTCGCCAGCGGCGCAGGTGAGGCGGTGAGCGGGGAAACCCCAGCCGGGGCCGTGCAAGAAAAAAGCCCGGACGGAATGCGGGCGCGGTTCAAGGAGTTTCTGGACCGGGTGAACGAGTATGACAAGCTGCGCAACTCACTGCGCGGAGGAATTCCGGAAGCGGGCAAGAAAGCGACGGCTGAGCAAATCCAGAAACACCAGGAAATGCTTGCCGCAAAGATCGAGGAAGCGCGGAAGGACGCGAAACAGGGAGACATTTTTATACCGGATTCGCAGAAAGCATTTCGAGATGCGATCGGCAGCGCGCATTCGGGAAAGCACGCGAGAAAAATCGATCGCACGATCGTGCAAGGCGAGCCTGTGAAGCTGGACCTTTACATCAATAAGCCCTATCCGGACAAGATTCCGGTTACCACCGTCCCGCCGACTCTGCTCCAGCATTTTCCAAAACTTCCTAAGAAGATCGAATACCGGATTGTGGGTGACGATTTGGTTCTGGAGGATACCGAGTCTCGTCTGGTAATCGATATTTTCCCGGGCGCATTCCCGAACGCCCCGCCACGCACATGAGAGTATGTCGCGAATCCTGATCCGAATCCTTTTCGGCGCAATCCTGGTTCTGCCGGCAGCCGCGCAGAAAATCACGCTGCCTCAGGCGAAGGGGTCGGTGCGTTTTGCGGTTATCGGGGACTCCGGCTCGGGCGAGCGTTTACAGTATGAAACCGCCGACCGCCTGCGCCTGGCGCATCAGCAGTTTCCCTTCGAGTTCGCGCTGATGCTGGGCGACAACATTTACGGCAGCAAAACACCGCGGGACTTCGCGAAAAAATTTGAGCTGCCATACAAACCGCTCCTGGACAACAAGGTGACGTTCTACGCCAGCCTCGGCAATCACGATGTGCCGGAAGAACAGTCGTACAAGCTGTTCAACATGGGCGGGCAAAGGTACTACTCGTTTAAAAGAGGCAACGTGCGTTTTTTTGCCCTCGACAGCAACTATATGGACCCGGACCAGCTGGCATGGCTGACCGCACAACTTCAGAATTCAACGGACGACTGGAAGATCGCGTTCTTTCACCACCCGCTTTACTCTTCGGCGCGGGCGCACGGATCGTCGCTCGAGCTGCGCGGGATTCTGGAGCCTCTTTTTGAGAAGTATGGCGTGCAAGTCGTTTTTTCCGGACACGACCACGTTTATGAACGTATGACGCCACAGAAAGGAATTGCGTACTTCACGGAGGGATCGTCGGGGCAACTGCGGCCAGGAGACATCCGAGGGGCGGCGTTCACGGCGAAGTCGTTCGATACGGACTGCACCTTCATTTTGATGGAGATTGCGCAGAACGATCTGTATTTCGAAACAATTTCGCGAACCGGAGAGACAGTCGATTCTGGGAAAATCACGCGCAGCGAGGCGAAAAAAGAAACTGTCCCGGCCGGATCATCATTGCAGCAAACGCCGTCCCGCGGCGCCGTATCAGCGGGCGTACAGGTCCTCCCGAACCGCACTAGGCAGTGATGCGTATGGGGCGACGAACCCACGACGACTAGTCTTCTACACAAGCAGACGGACGCGTGGTCTGCAGGCGCCAAATTTGAAGGCAAAAGTTTGTCAAATCCTTTCATCGCTCGAGTTGGTCTTCGGATATCGGCGCGATTGAAATTGTGAAAGCCATGGCGAGCCAAACGGTACCGCAACCCACACCGACGGAAATCTACCTGAGACAGGGCGTACGAATGCTGACATTGGTCGGCGTGCTGCTGGCGATCGCGTTCTGTTTTTTCGCGAGTTCGATTTGCATTGCCGTAGTGCTGGCCTCCTTCCTGGCGATATTGGCCGACCCGGCGGTGCAATTTTTAGAACGTTTACGTGTGCCACGTTCGGTGGCGGCGGGTTTAGTTGTACTGGCAGGAGCCGCGGCTCTCAGTGTGGTGGTTTACGGCTCATACGTTAAGCTGACGGCGTTCTCTGACAATTTGGACGCTTATGCCGATCGGATCCGTGAACTGATTGCACCCTTTAATTCGAGGGTGCAGCACGTGCGCGACTCAGCAGGCGACTTGATTCACGAAACGACGCCTCAAGGGGGCCCGGAGGTGCGTGTGCGCGAGTCAACCTCGTGGGCAACTTACCTGGTACGTGGAGTCGGCTCGGCGGGCGGAGCGTTATTGATCGCGGGCGTAGTTCCCTTCTTGGTCTTTTTCATACTCATAGTGCGCGAGAAGTTGTACACCGCCTTTAAAGCGCTTGCCGGTAACCGGGTTGATGTGGACATGTTGGTCGAGAAAATAAAAGAGTTGGTCGTCGGATACGCCATCGGCAACGTCTGGATCGGCGCCCTGATTTCGGCCATTAGCATCGCTACGTTCTGGAAAGTCGGGCTACAGCCGGCGATAACGCTTGGCGTAGTCAGCGGATTGCTCAATTTGATTCCCTTCGTGGGATTGGTATTAGCGGTGGCCGTGCCTTTGGTGGCCGGCCTGGTGCAATTTCACGGCACCGGACCATTTCTGGTGGTGATCGTGATCGTGATCGCGTTGCATCTGGTCGCGGCCAATTTCCTGCTGCCGCGATTTGTAGGGTCGCGGCTGGACGTTGGCCCCGTCGCAGCGACGATCGCATTTTTATTTTGGGGATGGTTATGGGGAGTCGCCGGGATCTTTCTGGCCATACCACTCACCGCGGTCATGAAGCTACTGGCAGATTCCGATCCTTCGTTGGCGCACCTGTCCAATTTGTTGGCGCGAAATCCGCGAAGGTTTCTGCGACGCCAACGGATTCCTACGGTGGAAACGGCGCCAGAATCGGCAGTAAACAAATTGCGGTGAAAAAACGGCAGGACCGCCGGAAACGTGTTGGAGCGGCGCGGGCTGTGCGATTTTCAGGGAAACCACCGCAAGCAAACATGTTTTGGGTACTGCGTTTATTGTTATGGAGTGAGGGGGTCCGTAGTGCTGGCCGGCTCAGACGGGTCAACCGTCTTCTGTGTCAAAGGATCGAAGATGAAGAGTTCACTGCCCGGCGACGCAGTTCGAGCTTCCTCAATCCGGTTTCTGGCTTCATGCAGGCCCTTGACGACTTCAACGCAGACAGTGGTATTGTCGGCCTCGCGTTTGAAGATCTGGTAGGTACGGTCGCTGTCGAGGGGAGTCCGCATTGATGTTCATCTCCGTGCGAAGGGCAGCTGCATATCGCCGTAAGCTTCGTCGGGGAATTTGCGAAGGTTTTCATTGGGCGGCAGATGGCCATCCGTTTTGGACTTGGATTTCAATGGCAATCTTCCGAGCGTCTTGGTCTTGTTTCTCCGGCGCTTGTGAAGCTTCTTGGGACTAGTCACTGCGAAGCCCTCCGTATCAATTGCCCGCGCGAATTGCGGTTTTAGCTGGCATTCCTGACCTTGAGTGATTTCCGGTGCCGCGCTGGCAGTTTTTTTGGTTCCTCGCCGGACGTTTTCCGCGAAGCCAAACTTTTCTTGAGCGCTTCCATCATGTCGATTACGAGCGCGCGCTTCGCAGCTTCCTCGACTTCCACAGTTTGTCCGCGGCGTTTTGCTTCCACCAGCTTGCGCAAGCGATCTTGAAATTCGTCGTGATACTGCGCGGGCTTAAACGGCTGCAACATGGTCGAAATCAACTGCTCGGCTAGCTTCACTTCCTGCGGCTTCAAATTGACTGTTTCCAGAGCTCCGAATTCGGGAACGCGGCGGATTTCATTCGCGAAATACATGGTGTGGAGGAGGAGACCGTGGTGATAGGCGCGCAGAAAGACGGTGTAGTCACGCTGATGCATAGTCAGGCGGCCCAGGCCGATGGATTGGGTGTCCTCGAGCGCTTTGACGAGTAATTGGTACGGCTTTTTCCCGGTTTCTTCGGGAACGCAGAAATAAGAGGCGTCAAAAAAGATGGGATCGATCTGATTGAGTCTTGTGAACGCCCGGACTTCCAGAAGGCGCGAGGATTTTGCGGCCAGCTTCTTGATCTCCTCGCCCTGTACCAGGACATATTGCCCTTCCTCCACTTCGTATCCCTTGATGATTTCGTCGCGCTTCACGAAACGCTCGCAAGTTGGGCAATAGAGCGGTTGCCGCAACCGGGAGTGGCACACGGTATGTAGCTGGTGAAGATAAGTACGTTCGCTTCGGGCGGCCGCGAACAGCTTGACGGGAATCGAGACCAAGCTGAGAACGATCGAGCCCTTCCAGACGGACACAGACATTGGCACTCCTTAGACGGTTGGAATCGCGAAGCCGGTCCCGGACCGGGCCGAGGCGTTCCGGGTCGGCTATCGCGAGTGGCAAGGCTTCATACCGGTTCAGGCGCGGGCGCTCCGTGCCTTGGCGCGCTTGCTCCGCTGCGGCGGTCGCGAGGCTCCCTCTTCTTCACTTTCCTGTTCCGTTTCGGCTGCTTGTGCAGCATCCATCGCTCGAGCGTTGACCTCTTTGGAAAGCTCGGTCAATTTCTCATCGGTTTCCTTTTCTTCATCCAGTGTTTGTTGAAGGAGATCTACTGCCTCGTTATCGCCAAGGAATTTAGCGAAAGAACGGACGGTACCGTATGCGGCGATTTCGTAGTGCTCGACTCGTTGCGCCGAGGCGATCAGGCCAGCGTCGAGTGCGTCGCTCGATGACTGCTCCTTGATCACTTCCTCACCTTCCTTCACCAGGCCTTCCATGCCTGCGCACTTCCGGCCTTTAGGGCTTTCGTCCATTGCGCTGAAGATCTGCTCCAGACGATCCACGTGGCCATTGGTTTGCTCGAGGTGATGCTCGAATCCCTGCCTGAGCGCTTCGGATTGAGCTGCCTTGGCCATTTTGGGCAATGCCTTTACGAGTTGACTTTCTGCGTTGTAGAGATCTCTAAGCTGTTCGACATAGAGCTCTTGAAGACTGTTCCCTTGCATGTTTCTTCCTCCGACGGCGATAGTGGCGGCGCTGGCCTCGCGGTCTATCTAAAAAGGCTCCGAGAATGTCTGCCATACCACTAAAGCTCTAATTTGCAGAACGATGCGCGGTAGGCCGCTCGAAGCGCGCTAAAACAGTGAAATTTTTTCCATAAACGCGCGGCAAACGGAAATTGACGGCCGCTACAGTATTTTGTAAATCGCAGCCCGCCGTAGCATTGCGGTACGGCGAATCTACAGAGCCAAATTTTAATGTCTGGACTCAGCAAGCGAAAGAAACGCTGGGCTTCGCGCGCAAAGACCGTTTCTACACATCCACTGAGCGGACTTCTTACCAACAACGCCAGCACCATTGCGCACTCTCCAGCCAGCAAACGTGTTTCGCCGGGAGGGCCTGAGTCCGGGAATGAGGACGCTTATGAATCGAGGAGGAAAAACCGGTCCCGTTCGCGGCGAGCGGTACTGGAACGGGCGAAATCGCTGCTCAAGAGCCGGATCAAAGGTCTCGGGAAGACGAAGCGGCAAACCCGAACCAGCAAAACTACATCGATTCGTGAACTTCGATTTCGCCGGAGCGCCCGGCTACTTCAGTGTCGACGCGCGTGCCGCGCTTTCGGAAGGCCAAGCACACGCTCGCATCACCGATTTGCAGATTGTCTAGTCGCAATTCGTTGAGAGCGGCAGGCAAACTGGGACGGAACAGATGGATTCGCGGCTTGGAGGCCACGACGGTAATGCCCAAGCACGCGGCCACCATGAGGAACACCGAGCCCGCCGCCCAGGCTTGTGGTGCGCATGCTACCGGGTAAAGCGTAGGCCCGCTGCCCTCCGTTCTCTTGTGAAAACCGCAAAAAAGTTCAGGCATACGGTGCAGCTCGATATGACGGCTGGCCTCGAACAGAGCGTTCAGCACTTCCGCAGCCAGGTTCTGCAAGCCGTAGCGGGAAAAGCCCGCAGCGATGATCGCGTTGTCATGAGGCCAGACGGAGCCGTTGTGGTAAGACATGGGGTTATAACGAGCTTCAGAAGACGCCACCGTGCGCACACCCCACCCGGAATACATTTCTGGCCCCATCAGTACGGACGCCACGGACCTTGCCCGAGATTCGCTGGCGATTCCACAGAAGAGGGCGTGACCCGCGTTGGAAGCACGCACCGCGCATTGTCTCTTGCGGCCGTCGAGAGCTAAC
>AR_comb_assmDRAFT_10128086_pt1 | contig 13317 bp, 14 predicted proteins | sample ArasoioldDNA_FD_10543 | JGI IMG/M metagenome (IMG submission 10543) | reverse complement strand
CAATTTTCGCACGACTTTCAATACGTCTTAGCGCTCACTCGCTATGAGTTCGATAATTGCTTGCGATCGCTGGACTTACCCTGGAAGTTGCCCCTTCCAGGGTTTTTTTATGCCAATAATCCCCTTGTAAGAGGATGTGGGCTAGTAAAGTCGTGTGAGAGGTGTGGGGCCTTTGTTGGACCCTTGAGACGTTGTGCGGCGCTTCGAAGTGATGCAAAACGCCTGTATACTGAAGAAAAAGGCGGGAGCTTGGCTGCTCCGCTGTCCTGTCACGCAGCGGCAAGACAAGACCACGTGACCAGAGATACCAGAAGACGGGATCGCCCGCGGCCAGCGGTGCTGCCTCCTGCCAGCGCCGCTCAATGGCCTCCTGGCGCCTGGCGTCAGGTGTGCACGGTGGTTGGTGCATCATGGGGACAGAGGGGTGCTGGCCGCTCTGCTGCTTCATGCTGCCACGCCAGCCGCAGTGCCAGCAGTGCCAGAGACCTTCGCTGGCGTTCACGACCAAACAGCGATCGTGCTGCTTTCGACGTGAGGCGCTGCATTGCGGGCAAGTCGTACGGCACTCGCCTGTGGCGCCCAGAGGAAAGTCAATACCAAAATCAGAGAAGATCGCCATCGCCCCTCCTCAGCAGTGGCCCCCATGGCTCAGTCCTCAAATTCCACGTGTCTATCTCCTGCAGTCGGCCCTCACCACAAGCCGGGCAGGCAGGCTCGCGCAGGAGCGGCGTGCCATAGTGGCGGGTGTGGCACAACGGGCACGCGAAGACAAAGACGAGGGGGCTGGGCGTATCAGAAGCAGCACACAGGGAGAGGGAGGGATTGGTTAGACGTGTCGGGCAAAACCAGGTAAAATTCACTGCGATTTCCTCCTCTGCCGCGTGGGAATCGAGGTGGTTGGCGCCGCCTGGTCTGCAAAGCCCGGTTTACTGTTCTTAGAAGCCTCGGTGTCCCCCACCGGGGCTTCAGTGTTATGGGGCGCTAGCAACTCAGCCCAAAACAAACGCCAGGCTTCTAGTCTCGCAGGGCTCACGCGTTGGGGCACTAGGGTGATTGGCTCTAGCGGCTGGCGCCATGCGGCGATTTGGTCCTGTGATGAAAGTGTGTCGCACTCGGCCAGATGCCCCCCCTCAATATCAATGGCCATGCGGTGCTCCTTCCGTTTCGGCAGCTTCTACATCGACACGGGGGAAGGGCGGCGGTGCAGGCAACCCTAAGGCACGCAGCAAGAGCACCTCGGCCCGCCAGGGGATGGGCCGGCGTTCCTCAATAGCGATGTCCGCCAAACGCCCAAAGGTTTCAGCGTCGAGATCGAGACGAATAATCGGCATCGTGTGTCCCTCCACACAAAGGTGATGAGGAAACGATGCCAGAGGGGAAGGCGAGAAAAATACGAGAACAATTCAACGGGAGGTGTTTTTTTTGGGAATACCTGCTAAGTCGAGTAATTTTTCCCAGGAGAGGCCATACTCTTTGTTCCGCTCCTGAATGTAGCGCTTCATATTGCTTACTTGTTGGTCAAAATCGCGCATCTGATGGGCGGGAGTGAGATCTGCTAGTATATGTTCGTTGAATTGATCGACGAAAAGTTTAGCGATGAGCTGTTGTATCGGATATCTGCCCGCGTTATATACCTGCTGTATCAAGCGAATCATCGTTTCACGAAAATCCTTCTCATTGCGGAAATATTTCATATTTCCAGGCGGTGGCCCAGGGGTAATGCCTTTCACCCTCTTGTCTATATAGTCTTCCACCTGCTTACGGTGGGCCTTAGGTGCAAGGGCATATCCCACGGGATCTAGCGACGGAGTCAACGTAATCGAATTCCCCGGAGCACAGCGCAGCATTTTGGCCCCGTAGGGCATGAAGGGCTCACCCAGCGCCTCATACGCCAAGGCGTCGTTGAAGGCGTTCCACAAATATTCTCTCAGCCCGAAGCAAAACCATAGGTCGCTGCCCTCAGGAATGCTCGCGACAAGTTCGTCCACGGTACATTCGTATTGTGCACGGATTTCTATGTCACAGCCTTCTATGACGAGGACCTCATTGTTCTCCAGGCGCAGGAGCATAATACCCCGCTTCCATAAGGCGGAACGCTTGGGATCTTCGAGCAATGCATGCAGCTCGCGGGTTAATATGATTGCTGTGTCTGGGAATGAGTTCAGAAAAAAAGGGAAATGGTCCACAGCTCTCTCCATCCAGAGAAAGGAAGGGCTGCCGGGCTACCCCTGGGATGGCAGGGACACTTACGAGAGCTGCGCATGCTCTACCCGGCACTGGGATATTTGAGGGGTTACAAAGGCAGAGTAAATATCAAACTGTGACACACATCCCACGGGACGCATTGATGTCCAGTCAGAACGGACAGCCGTTCAGGCTCGCGACCAAGGTGTACACCAGATAACGCAAGCGCGCTTCGATGTTACCGGCATGATCGATGCCCCGCGCCAGCGCCGCTTGCCCTTCAACAATTGTTGGACAGTAGCCCTGTAGCTTTATCGGGTTCAGTACCATACCAAATATAGCCTGTTGCGCTTCCATCATCTTCCGGGTTGCCGGTGGTGCGGTCTCTAAGGTCAGTTCGGGAAGTCGTGGCATCGTTGGTCTCCTCAAGTGACAGCGCACGCAACTACCACGTGGCCTCGTAGTCTTCTTGCTCGGTGCGCAAGCGCAAGAAACGGCACATTCCACTCAGACCTATCCCTACACGCTCCCTGTTGAAAAAATTTCCTGATACAAGCGAAGCAACAACAGTAGGCGGCGCGGTGACGGGCGGAGGCACTTCGAGTTCGTATTCCTTGCCGGGGAGGAGTGATAGGATAATCTCACAGGCTGAATCCCGATAATCCCGGAGGCAGGTTCTGCGGTGTTTCGTATAGGTCGAGAGGAGGCAGTCTTTGGGATCTTTCTTGCCCTTGCGGAAATCGGCTTCGCGCTCCTTTTGACACCTGTCAAAACCGTACGTATCAACAATGGTGTAGGGTCGACAACCGTAAGGCGGTTCGCCATGACTAGCAGACAGCTCAAAGTGGTGACTGCCTGGGAGCAGCCTAATTCCTGCAGCGCCAAACTCTCGTCCCTCTGTGACAGCTCTGTTGATGTAATTTGAGGCAACCGTCACGAGCGCCACCTCTTCTTGGGGCCGTTCCAGACCGGGGTAGCCCTTGATAGGGGTACACGCCACGAGCGCGCCAAGCACTCCACCCACGAGCAGTGCAAGTGCAGGAAGCAAGCGCAAGTCACGCTCATGTCCCCGCATGGCATACCCCTTCTTATATGGCACTTTCCCTCTGCGGGCAGGAGGCATGTCGCAACGCTCTCAGCGCATCGGTAAACTTTTTGACACGGGCTTCCTCCACCAGGTTCTCCGCTTGGCCTGTCTTCTTGAAGTAGCTCCCGACAATCAGCCCATCCACGTGCGCGTAGACGTGCGGCAGATTGTCTGGTGTGGCGCCACTGCCAATGAGAATCGGCAGGGTCGTGTGCTGGCGGACAATGGCAATATCTTCCGGGCTCGTAGGAGCGCCGGTATAATCGCCCGACACAATGATAGCGTCGGCGAGCCCACGTTCAGTTAAATCCCTGGTTTCTGTGGCCAGGCCACGGTCTGCCAATGGCGTCGCATGTTTGACGCTCGCATCAGCAAAAATGAGCACCGGCGAGCGTAGAGCAGCACGGAGCCGGAGAGTAGCATGACTGGCTCCTGCGATGATGCCCTGGTCTGACACCACCGTACCCATATGGACGTTCACGCGGATGAAATCAGCTTCGGCGGCTGTGGCGATAGCCAGGGCGGCATGGGCGTCGTTGCGTAAGGCGTTCACGCCTACGGGGACTCGTGCTATCCGCACGATCTCACGCGTGACCGCGGTGAGGGCTGCGATGCTTTCCGCCGGCAGAGCCTGCGGGTAAAAGGGCACATCCCGGAAGTTTTCAACAATGAGGCCGTCGATGGGATACTGAGCGAAGATGGCGGCTTCTGCCAGGGCAGTGTCGTAGACTTCCCGCATGGTGCCGGCATAGCGCGGGGAGCCTGGCAAAGGCATGAGATGAATACAGGCGATAAGCGGTTTCGGAGCGGTGAACAGATCCCTGAATGCCATCGGTGCTCCCATACAGTCAATGAGCCTGCTTCTTATTGTACCCAATGCAGCCCAGGGGGTGGCTGGAGATCCGGACGCTCCTCAAACAGACGGCGCCAGGCAGCACGCCCGATGCGGTCAGCCTCCCGCACAATGGCCTCTTCATCCGTCGTGCGTACGCTACCGTCGCGCATTAGCCAGTGGCCATCGACCATGACAGCCTCCACGTCACGGCCTTGCCCCTGATGCACAAAACAAGAAACCACGCGCAGGAGCGGCACCAGGTGCGCCTTGCGCAGATCGACCATGATCAGGTCGGCTTTATTCCCCGGTGCGAGCCAGCCAGCGTCTGGCACACCGAGGGCCTCATAGCCGTGCCGTGTGGCCCACAGCAAAGCCTGTTCTGGCGTCGGGTTACGCCCATCCTGCCGCCGTACACGCTCCATGAACAGGGCCGTACGCATGACTTCGACCATATCTTCGGCCATATTATCGGTGCCGAGCGCAATGGTACAGCCATAGGCTTCCAGGTCAGCAATCCGCGGGCTCAGCCCACGCCGTGCGGCAATGGCCGCATTGAAGGCAACCGCGGCACCTGAGGCACCCAGGAGACGCTCTTCCTCAGGTGTCATACAGCGACAGTGAGCGGCAATCAGGCGATCCGAGAGGAAATCACAACGGGCCAGATATTCAGTGGGGAGCATGCCGCGTTGGCCCTGCACGGCGGCAACTTCACCCCAGATCTGGTTGAGATGCACCGTGGCCGGCATGTCAAGGCGCTCTTGCAGCGTGCGCAAATCCCGCAGCAGGACAGGTGAGCACATGTCCTGCGCCCAGGCTGCCAGGCCAATCTGGATACGCCCCTGGCCTTTGCCATGCCAACGTGTGTGGAGTTCTGCAATGCGGGCCAGCCCCTGGTCTGCTAAGGCGGCGTCAGCGTTAAAAGGTCCGGGCTGGCCAATACCAGCCTGGGTCCGATCCCAGGCCCGCTCGCACAACAGTGCCCGCAGCCCACTTGCCTCTAAGGCCTCAGCGTAGTGGCGTATGCCGACAGCGTCTTCTAATACCAGTGTGGTGCCACTGCGGATGGCCTCCAGCATGCCAAGCTGACACATCACCTGGCGCTCCTCGTGGCTCAAGGGTGGCAATGGCAGAGGCGCCAGGCCACCCTCAAACGGCGGGGTGTGCGAGGGCGATAAATCTTCATAGATGCCACGAGCGAGGGTGAGGCCAAAGTGGGTGTGCACGTTGGCAAAGCCTGGCAGGACCGCTTTCCCACGCCCATCAATACACTCAGCCGCAGGATAACGCGTCAGCAGTTCAGCATTGGGACCAAGAGCAGCGATACGGTCGTCTGCGATAACAATGGCGGCATCATCATGGACGGTACACTGCTCGTCCGCCGTGACAATCGTCGCGTTATGAATGATAGTCTGCATGGTGGTCACTTTCTCCGGGCCAGCGCGGCGCTATGGAGTCAGCTCGGGCGGGTGGCGCAGGTGCCAGGCGGTCAGGCTCTGGTAGGTGCGCGCCACCGCCAGGATGATATTCTCGTCATAGGCTCGCCCCATGAACTGGACGCCCGTCGGGAGGCCTTTGTCCGAAAAGCCATTGGGCACAGCGATAGCTGGTAGTCCGAGACTGTTACCAACGGCACCCATGAGGTCTTTGGCCATACCCCCAGCAGCACTGCGAAACTCTTGATCGAGCGGGGTAGGGGGGGTGGCCCGTGCTGGGCCCACCAGCGCATCAAAGCCAGCGAGGATGGCGTCCACCTGTTTGGCGATGATGCCGCGCAAGCGCAGGGCACGGATATAGTCCTTCGCCAGCACTGCAGTACGCACATACGGGCCGTAATGATCCTCTGGAGCAGTCAACTCCGCCGCCTGGCCGCTCTCAATAAACTCCTCGAAAGCACTGGAGGCTTCAGCGGACAGGATCGTACGGGTGATGGCCTCGTAGGGCAAATCCGGCAACGCAACCTCCTCGATACTGGCTACCTGAGCGAGCACCTCGAGAGTTTGCGCAAAATTGCTGCGCACGGCCTCGTCCACGTCTGCCGTGACGCCTTTGAGCACACCGAGCCGCCAACGTTTCTCCATAGGATCGGCCGCATAGGTATACGGGCGGTTGCTGGTCGTCGGGTCGAGGGGATCAGCGCCAGCAATGGCCTCCAACACCAGTCCGCAATCGTCGGCAGTGAGCCCCAGGGGACCGAGCTTGTCCAGGCTCCAGCTCAGGGCCATGGCCCCATGGCGACTGACGCGTCCGTAGGTAGGGCGCAACCCGGCAATGCCGCAATTGCCGGCGGGACTCAGAATCGAACCCCAGGTTTCTGAGCCAATAGCAAACGGCACCAGCCCGGCGCTCACAGCCGCGCCAGAGCCACTGGACGATCCGCCACTCCAGGTAGTGCGGTCCCAGGGATTGATCCCGGGTCCGGTGAAGGACGCATGGGGCTGGCGATAGCCCATGCCACCGGCCAGCTCGACCATGGCGAGCTTCGCCACCAGGACAGCTCCGGCCTCGGCGAGCTTGCGCACGACCGTCGCATCATAATCGAACTTCTGGTGGCGCAAAGGCGCTGCCCCCCAGGTCGTGGGAATGCCCCCGGAGGTGGCCAGCAGGTCTTTAGCGCCATAGGGGATACCGTGGAGAGAACCTCTATAGTGACCGGCAGCAATGTCACGCTCGGCTTGCTGCGCCTGCTGCAGTGCTCGCTCTCGGGTGACCGTCACCACCGCATTGTACCGTGGTCCCAGGGTTTCCAGACGCGCCAGAAACGTTTCGGCCAGTTCAACGGGCGACACCTGCCGCGTCTGCACCAGGGTCTGTAACTCCCGTATGGGCATGAAGACGACGGGACTGGTCACGAAGCTAGCCCTCCTGACGATAGGGTAGGCCGAACGCGAACGGTTCATCGCTATTGTCGAGCCTGACGGCGCGCAGCGCCGCCGCGGCCTGGCTGATGCCGGCCACGCCCTTACGCACTTCCTCCAGTTCGTCTGGGGTCAAGCGGTGTCCGTAACATTGCCGGATGACGTTAAACAGTGCCTCGCTCTCTGGCGTGGTCTCGCCAGTGCGCTTCAGTGCCAGGTGCAGACGTTCTGGCGTCATCGGCAACTCCCGCAGCCTGACGCCTACGGCCCGGTAGATGGCATTCGCTATGGCCGCCGCAGGTGGCACGATGGGGACCTGCCCAACGGCGCGAATACCATATGGGTGATCACCGGATGGCTCTTCGACGACATTGGTGGCAATGCGGGGGATGTCCAGGCTGGTAGGCATACGGTAATCGAGCAAGTTGGCGTTCTGGAGCACCCCCTGGCCGTCAAAGGCATATCCTTCAGACAGAGCCCAGCCAATGCCCTGAGTGGCCCCGCCCTGCATTTGCCCTTCGACCTGATCCGGATTGATACACAGGCCCACGTCCTGAAACGTCGTGTACTGCAGAATGGTGACGGCGCCGGTGTCACGGTCGACCTCAACATCGGCCACATGCACTGCCGCGTTCGGCGCAATCGCCACAGTACTAAAGGTCTCGCTATTGCTGCCATAGCCCATTATGGCGTCCTCACCACGTACCGTCCGCTGCGCGATATCGGCCAGCATCATGGCGCGATCAGGCGAGCCCTGGACCCAGAAGCGTTTGCGTTCGTACACAATGTCGTGTGGTGCGGCTTCCAGGACTGCTGCGACGCGTGTTTTTAAGCGTTGTAACAGATCCTCGCTGGCTTTGAGGATGGCCTTACTGGTCACGTAGGTGATCTTATCGCCAGCGCTGGCGCCAGAATAGGCCACCATATCCGTGTCTCCCACCACCACCCGCACATTCTCCAAGTCTAATTCTAAAGCTTCGGCGGCGACCATGGCGAGGCTGGTGCGTGTGGCAGATAAATCCACTGCGCCGAGTACGAGCGTCACAGAACCATCAGCACTCAGCGTAATATGGCAGCTCGTGGTGCCGCCTGGCATGGTCCACAGGCCAAGGGCAATGCCGCGCCCCTGGTGCGGGCCAGCGAGCGGAGTCGTCCAGCAGGGGTGTGCCTGCACGCGCTGTAGCAGGTCGGTGAGACTGACCGAAGGTAACTGCACTCCATCGGGCATAGGGTCATCAGGACGCGAGGCATTCTTGAGACGGAAGGCTATAGGGTCCATACCCAGGACCTCGCCGACCTCGTCGATCACTGATTCCAGGGCAAAATTCGTTGGGGTGGCGCCGGGTGCGCGATAGGCGGCCACATGCGGGGTATTCGTAACCACATCGTAGGCGTCGATCTGGAGATTGGGGGTACGATAATGTGAGAACACTCGTCGGATCGCCGAACGCAGGGGCGCCCCAGGGAACGCACCGGCGTTATAGACCAGACGCGCCTGGATAGCGGTAATGGTGCCATCATGCCGGGCCCCGACCTTGATAGTGGACACCGTGGCGCTGCCGGGCCCCGTGGCCTGCAACACTTCGGCGCGGCTGAAGGTCATGCGCACCGGGAAACCAGTGCGACGCGACAGGGCCACACAGAGCGCTGACACCCGTACTGATTCCTTACCACCAAAGGCGCCACCGACCTCCGTCGGCACCACACGAATTTTGCTGAGTGGGATGCCCAGGACAATGGCCAGATCCTGCCGCTGCGTAAACGTCGTCTGCGTGTTGGCCCAGACAACCACACTGCCGTCTTCACGCACCCAGGCGGCCTCGGAATCCGGCTCAAGATATCCCTGATGCACGGTCTGCGTGCGAAACGTCCGCTCGATCACCACCTCGGCCTCTGCCAGGCCCCGCCCCACATCCCCACGCCCCATTTGGAGATGTTCCGCCACATTGCTGGGCATGGTAGCTCTGCCCATGGCCATCTGCGTGTACAGGTCGTCGTGCAGCACCACGGCATCCGATTGCATAGCCGCAACCGGGTCCGTCACATGGGGCAGCACGTCATATTCAACCTCGATAAGGTCCACGGCTGCCTCAGCAATGTCACGCGAGAGCGCCGCCACAGCCGCCACTACATGTCCATGAAACAGCACCTTGTCGCGGGCGAGAATCTCGCGGCTGACGTAGTATTCCCGGGCCGTTGCCACACCACCAGGGCCAGACGCGCCGAGCGCTATCTGAGGCAAGTCGTTCCCCGTAATGACGGCTTTGACACCGGGGAGGGCAGCGGCTTTGCTCGTATCGATGCGCTTGACGCGCGCATGGGCATAGGGGCTACGTAGCACTTTGCCCACCAGCATGCGCGGCAGGGCGACATCCGCACCGAATTGCGCCCGCCCCGTGACTTTATCGAGGGCATCAACTTTGGGTGTCCTGTGGCCAATGACACGAAACGTTCGGGGGCTATGTGATATGTCCATGGTAGTCCAATCGTGTCTAAAAGAGCATAGCAAACAAGGCGATTCTCTCGCGAAGAGTCTACTAAAGTCCAGAGAGATTTTTCCACGTTGCTGTCAGCGTTGCTGTCAAACAGATCGTTGTGCATGTGCTGTTCGAAAAATGGCGACTTCCAGGAGACTGGTTGTTGTGACGTATCAGGTCGAGACCAGTGGACACGAATGTAGTGAGACTGTAAAGTATCCAGAATGGCCATGGCATGACGTGTATCGAATAACTTGCGCCGCATCGGGTCAACTGGACGTAGATTCATGGAACGGGTTTCTCGACACCGGCCGATGGGGAACAGGGCTGCATGCCGCGGTGTCTAGATAATGGGCGATTTCTGGCGCCTTTACGGCATGCGCGAATCGCAAGGGCGCAGGCATGGACCAGCGGCGGGCGATGCTGTGAGGCTCTTGGGGAGGGCCACTCCCCCGCCATGGGCAGCATGGCCATGGGAGACACGGAGGGGCTGCTATGCCCCGGGCGCCTGGCGCCGCCAGCCGGGAGCGCGCCGACCGTCAGCCGCCTCACTTCCTGCTGCGCTGGGGCCGAGGAGCGGAGCATCCGACCCCACCCGCCCAGGTGTCCGTGCCTGGCGCACACGCGGTCCTGACGCCACTGCCTCGGTTCCCTCAGCGCGCCGCCTCTCCGCGGCGGCGCGTGGTCCTGGGGGTTACGGGGTCGCCTGGTCGGGGTGTGCAGCGTCCGCCTCGTGGTGGTCGTCCGCCTCGTCGTGCTGGCGCTTGTGCCGGTGTTGGAACTCAATCGCCCCGATGTCACAGATACCCGTCCCCACGCCGCGGATAGGCACCCGGCGCTGGCCGAGTTGGTCCCTGCGGGGACACACAGCATCGTTGCCCGCATCAATGGCCGGGCTGGTGGGGAGCAAGGGGAAATGCCCGTTGCCCGGTCGGCCGTTCTCCGTGAAGGTGTCTACACCGGGGGCGCCCGTCAGGTCGCTGGGGTGCAGGGTGAGGGTGCAGCCCGTCAGGTCGCCAATGAGGTTGTTGCCCAGGGACGTGAGGGGGCCGTTACAATCGGGGCCTGACGAGCGGAAGGCGGGGCTGGGAGGGGTGGTATTGCGGGCGAGCAGGGTGTTCTGCAAGGTCACGCTCCCAGAGGAGGGGGGCACAAACCCGAGACCACCAACGAGGATGCCACCGCTCCTCGTGTCTCCGTTGCCTGTATTGCCGGCGATCGTGCTGTTGAGAATCGTCAGCGGGCCGTTGTTGCCAATGCCTCCGGCACTAAGCTCCGCGCTTGTTGTAGCCCCCGGCCCTGAGCCTGTATTGCCGGCGATGGTGCTGTTCACAATCGTCAGCGTGCCGCTGTTGGCTATCCCGCCGACGCCATTCTCTCCACTCCCCCTGTTGGCCGCGATGGTGCTCTGGGTCAGGGTCGCCGTGCCGCCGTCGTTAAAGAACCCGCCAATGGCGCTGTCGCCCCCGGCCGATAGGTTCGCCGCGATCGTCGTGGTGGTCACCGACACCTGCCCGCCGCGATTCGTCAGGCCGCCGATGCCGATGCCGTTCACGCCCGGGACCGTATTGTCCGTAATAAAGCTGGCGCGCAGGGTCAGCGTCCCCGTATTCAAGACGCCCCCACTGAAGTCTCTCAAGGGACCCTGGCTTCCCGAGCGGGATATCATGTTGTGGGCGACCCGACTGTGGGTGAGGAGGCCGGTCCCGGTGTTGGCGAGCCCGCCACTGACCGAGCCATCAAATCCGCCCCCTATGTTGTGGGTGATGAGGCTGGCGCGGAGGGTGAGCTGCCCCGTGTTGACGAGCCCCCCCGCGCTGTTGACGTCCCCCGCCTGGACGGTGTTGTCGGCGATCGTGCTGTGGGTCAGCGTGAGGGAGCCGCGGTTGAAGATGCCCGCGCCGCCGGGATTGCGCGCCGTGGTCAGCAGGCCCCCGCGGACCGTCACCCCGGAGAGCGTCAGCTCTCCGGCCGCGGCGACGTGCACGACGCGGAAAATGCCGGCGCTCGAGCTCTCAGGGCCACCCTCCCGCTCGATGATCGTGCTGTGGGCTCCCGCGCCCGTGATGGTGAGGGGACTGGTAATCGAAGGCAAGCCATTCGGTCCGTCGGTCTCGTTATCGACTACCCCGAGGGTATAGACGCCCACGTCCAGGGTCAGGGTATTGGCTTCGCCATTGGCATTGGCCTGCTTGATGGCGTCAATGAGGCAGATCCTATCGCCCGCCGTACAGGTAAAATCTGCCGCGCGGCTCAGAGGGACGCGGCTCACGAGGCTCATCAGGAGCATGACCCAGGGGAGAGTCCGCCACCAGCGGAGCCGTCGTGTGACTGTCCGGGTCTGCTGGTGTACTTGCTCCTCCCGCTGTGCCAAGGCTTCGATGCGTTCACGAACGGTGTCCATGCTCTCCATGAGAGAATCCTCCTGTCGTCAAGGCATGATGCATCCCATCCTCGGGTGAATCTCCGAAGAAAAAAGCGCACAGAGACCTCCGCAATGTTCTGGAGTGGCTTACATGCGCTGGCAGTGTCGACGTTGAGCGTGCGGCTCGGTCAGAATCGGCGCAGGCGTGTGCGTGTGGTGGCACAGAACAATCGTAAGCTGCATATTACGCCAGCGCTAAGATAGGATCAACTAGTTTTATTAGGATACAAATTGCAGAATGGCGTTGCCCATAAAAAACTAGGCTTACTTGCAAATCATGCATCAGAACAGAGGCATCTCATGGTCCCTTTTCGGCTAGCAGTGCGGTCGAGCGCGCCGGCCAACTTCTGATAAGGGCCTATATGTAGCGCTTCACGGACAGAGGCCTTCTCGCATAAGGAAGCCTACTCCCTCGCGCCGCGTCAGGCCTGCTGGCCGTCCTCGTCGTCCTCCATCGCCGCCTCAAGGGAGTCCACCTCCGCCTGCACGTCGAGGAGCCCAGCTTCGAGTGCTCGGAAGGCCTCGAGCAAATCCACCGGCAGCGTCAACGAACATCTCTATCCCGACAGATGTAGGCTCACGCTGCCGGAGTTGCCCAGCGCTTCGATACCCGCACGGAGGCGTTCTGTCTGACTGGCGATCTCGTCGACACCATCCCGCGTGCGCCCGAGGCTGAGTTCAAGCTTTTGCTGGGCGTCCCGTAGCGTGGCCACAAGGTCTCGGGCTTGGTTCTGCTCGCTCATAGGAGGTCGCTCCTTTCTTGCTCAGGCGTCCCGGCCATTGTCCACACCTCCATAAGGCCTCCTTAGTAGCGCTCCATGCGCCGTGCATGCTCGTCGAGGACCTGTGGGAGCGCGTCCATGCGCGGCTCGTGCTCGTCCACGAACTGCTGATGCTCCTTCAGGGCCTGCTCTTGCTGGAGGTGGTTGTGTTTGAGAGTACGGTTGAGGGCGTCCAGCTGGCTCATGAGGTTCACCCACAGGAACACGATGCCCAGGATGAGCCAGAACCGCAAGGCCTTGGTGCCGGGCATGATCGTGCCTCCTCTGCAGCCACTGGTACGGCTGTCAGCTCCGCAACAGAGGTTGCTCCCAGGTCCCCAGGTTCGGCATGAGGCGTTGCCGGACGGGATCCACGGCGAGGTCGAAGCCTGCGAGGACGATGGCGCCCAACAAAACCGTGTGGCCCATGACGAGGGCACGGAGCGCATAGGAGCGCCCCAGCACCTCGACGGTGACGGGCTCAGTCTGATCGTAGACCCCATCACGGCCATCGGCCATGGTCACGGCCTGGGCACGTAGCCGAACAAGCCCGAGTTGCTCTGCCAGCTCAGGAGGCACGACGAGATGCATGGCCCCTGTATCGACCAGGGCCTCCGTCTCCAGGGTATGCACCTGGGTGGACTTGATCACATGAAGGAGTACACATGTGGGAAGAAATTTCCCCCTACCTTC
>AR_comb_assmDRAFT_10239164_pt1 | contig 13325 bp, 9 predicted proteins | sample ArasoioldDNA_FD_10543 | JGI IMG/M metagenome (IMG submission 10543) | reverse complement strand
GGCATCCACGGCTTCACCAAGTCGCTGGCGCTCGAGGTGGCGAAGAAGGGCATCACCGTGAACACCATCAGCCCGGGCTACATCGGGACCAAGATGGTCATGGCGATTCCGAAGGAAGTGCTGGAGACGAAGATCGTCCCGCAGATCCCGGTGAACCGCCTCGGCAAGCCCGACGAGGTCGCGGGGCTGATCATCTATCTCTGCTCGGACGAGGCGGCCTTCGTCACCGGCGCGAACATCGCGATCAACGGCGGCCAGCACATGCAGTGAGGCGGGGGCCGCTCCCTCGCGGCCACGCCAGACGAGCGCCAGCGCCCTGAGCTCCGCCTGGTACGCGGCGCCGCTCGGGAAGGTCACGTTCTTCACCGCGTCGGAGAGCCGAACCTGTCGCCCCGCCGGGCGATCCATGGTTCTCTCCACCGCCACCAATGGACTGGGACACCATCATCGTCGGAGGGGGCCACAACGGGCTCGTGACCGCTGCGTACCTCGCCCGGGCCGGACAGAGAACTCTGGTGCTCGAGGCGCGCGACCGGGTGGGAGGAGCCGCGGTCACCGAGGAGCCGTGGCCCGGCTTTCGGGTCTCCACCGCCGCGTACGTGGTGAGCCTCTTTCGCCCGGAGATCGTCCGGGACCTCGACCTCGGGCGCCATGGCTACCAGCTCCTTCCTCGCGACCCGTCGTCGTTCACCCCCTTCCCGGACGGCCGCTACCTCCTGATGGGACCCGACCCCCAGCTGAACGACCGGGAGGTGTCGAAGTTCTCGCGACGGGACGCGGAACGGCTCCCGGCCTACGAGGCGATGCTGGAGCGGATCGCCGCGGCGATCGAGCCGACCATCCTCGAGACACCTGCCGATCCGTTCTCGCGGCGCCCGGGGGATCTCTTCAGGCTCGCGCGGATGGGCTTGCGATTCCTCCGCCTGGGGAAGGACGGACCGCGAGCGCTGGAGATCCTCACCGCTCCGGCGCGCACCATCCTCGACCGATGGTTCGAGTCCGACCAGCTCAAGTCCGCGCTCGCGACCGACGCGATCATCGGAGCCATGGCCTCTCCCTCGACGCCAGGGACCGCCTACGTGCTCTTTCACCACGTGATGGGCGAGTGCAACGGGGCGAGGGGGGTGTGGGGTTACGTCAAGGGCGGGATGGGCTCCTTGAGCGAGGCGATCGCCTCGGCCGCTCGCGCCGCGGGAGCGGAGATCCGAACGGGGAGCCCGGTGGCGAAGGTCCCGGTGAAGGACGGCCGCGCGAGGGGGGTGGTGCTCGCGGATGGCACCGAGCTCTCCGCCCGGAAGGTGGTCTCCAACGCCGACGCCACCGTGACCCTCCTCCGGCTGGTGGGGGCAGAGCACCTGCCGGGCGAGGTCGTCGATGCGGTCCGCGGCATCGACTACTCGAGCGCGTCCTTGAAGATCAATCTCGCCCTCTCCGAGCTACCGAGCTTCACCGCGCTCTCCGGCCATGCTCCAGGCCCCCAGCATCGGGGGACCATCCACATCTGCCCCGACGTCGACTACATCGAGCGCGCCTACGACGAGGCGCGCGCCGGCCGCCCCTCGTCCTCGCCCGTTCTCGAGTGCACCATCCCCTCGGCGGTGGATCCCACGGTCGCTCCGCCCGGGCAGCACGTGATGCAGGTGTTCGTCCAGTACGCTCCCTACCGGCTGGCCGAGGGGAGCTGGGACGAGCGCAAGGAGGCGTTCGCCGACCGCTGCGTCGAGCTCGTGGAGCAGGCCGCCCCGGGTTTCCGCAAGAGCATCCTGGGCCGCCAGGTCCTCTCGCCCGTGGATCTGGAAAGACGCTTCGGCCTCACCGGGGGAAACATCTTCCAGGGGGCGATGGGCCTCTCGCAGCTCTTCTTCATGCGGCCGCTGCCCGGATACGCCGACTACCGCACACCGATCGAGGGGCTGTACCTCTGCGGCGCGGCAACTCACCCCGGCGGAGGGGTGATGGGCGCCTGCGGATACAACGCTGCGCGGGAGATCCTCCGCGACGTGCGTCGCGACCGCTGAACGCCCGCTCGAGCCGTCACCTCTTCCTCAGCCGGAGATCCCCCTGGCGCTGGTCGGGTTCCACGGTCCACGCCTGATCAAGGGCGAGCGACCAATCCGGAGTCGAGAGAGGCTCGGTCCTCGAGCTGGGAGCAGTCACGGTTGCCACGCCGGATTCCCAGTCCACGAGGACGGCACCCTTCACGTCCAGGGTGCCCCAGGCATCGATGAGCTGAACCTTCGGATAGACGGTCTGCTTCGGGCCGAGCGGAACCAGGGTGCGCGGATCGAACTGGAGGTTCGGTCGTATCAAGGGCAAGCGCAGCACGGGTCCATCCACGAGCGTCCGTCGGAGCTCGGCGATCCGTACGATGCGCTCCGATTCACGAGCTTCCTCCGCTCTGCGCAGCTCGACTCCGTCGTACTCGGTGGCACGAGCATCGAGGGCCTGTGGCTCGACGGAGGGCGCGGGGACATCGAACGCTCGCCGGAGCTTGTCCCCGAAGTCGAACGAACTCATGACGATCGACCGCCAGGTGGCTCCAGCCTCGTCCAGCAACATCCCGTATGCCGGCGCTGACGCGTACGCGAACGAGCGAGTGAAGGACGGTCGCTTCGGGCCCGTGTCCAGCTCACTCAGAGCGAGGCTCTTCAGCTCGCGGGCGCTGGTCGCAGCAAGCTTGACGCCCGTGTACTGCGCCAACCCCTCTCCGAGCTCGAGCTGGCGCTCTTCCTTCATGGCATTGGGGAATTCGTTGTGGCGCGCCGCTCGGAAGGCCAGAGCATCCTGAATTGCCACCTTTCGCGCGGCGCCGGTCGTCTTGATAGCGCGCGCGAGGGCTCGCCACTCGAGCTGCAGCCAGAGCCGACCCTTCAGTGTGTCCAGATGTGCATTCCCGTCCGGGATGGCAGCCGGTAGCCCCAGCTCAGCCTGAAGGCGGTGGAAGGACTCATGCGCAAGGAGAACGCGACGGGCGCCGGCGTCGGCCGGCAGGGGCCAGATGACCTGGGACCAGCGAATCCCGTCCCACTGGATGGACGTATTGGAAATGGTCTGATTGGAAGGGAGGAGGGAGACGAAGAGTCCCGCAACCGTCGACGACGAGCCGTCTCCTGGACGCGCGTTTGCAATGAGAACCCGGGACGTGGGGTCGACGAACATGACCGCCCCACAGATGGACTTGCCCCACAGCTTTCCGCCGTCCCGCTTGCACATCGTCCGCAACTCATCGAACGCGGTCTGGGCCTTCTGAACGTCCAGCCAGATCTGTTTGGGCTGGCCCGTCGCTGTCTTGCCTGGGAGCATCAGGGTGAGGACGAGAAGCAGCGCACTGACGGACGTTCGAGCCATGCGGGCGGACATGGTGGCTGTTCCTGTCGCCAGGTTCAACGAAACGCCGCCACCCACGCGGCCACAGGAACGCACGCGGCAGCCACCGCCAGACACGCCTGGGCCGCCCGGCTCCGCAGCGGCAGCAGGACCGACACTGCCGCGCCGGCCAGCACCCCGGACACGAATCCGCAGAGATGGCCGGCGACGTCGGCGCGCTTCGCCGTTCCGAGAAGTGCAAGCAGCGCAATTCCGCCAACGACGGGCATCCACACACGGCGGCTGGCCCGCGGCAAGGCCGTGAGCGTGCCCAGGGCTCCGAACACTGCCGTCGAGGCGCCGATGGACACGAAGTCGTGACGGATGAGGGCCGCGGCCGCGAAGGTCCCTGCGGCGCCCGAGAGCAGCATCAACGCGCTCGCCAGCCCCGGCCCGATGGAGCGAGCGAGCAGCGTCAGGAGGAGCCCGCCCAGCACGGCGTTGCCCGCGACATGGGCTGCGTCGGCATGCAGGGTGAGCGCGGTGACCGTTCGCCACCACTCGCCGCGGAGAATCGCGGCCGCGTCCGCGCTCCCTCGTACGAACCACGGGGAGCCCGCCGACTCCGGACCGGTCCGGAGGTACATCGCCAGGAGCACGAGGGAGAACGCCACGCCGCAGACGACCGCCCCCGTGGTCGGGTAGACGACCGCACGACGGCGCTCCGCCGGCGGGTTCTCGCGTTCGAAGGCGGCGATTGCGGCATCGGCCCGCGCGGCGTCGTCGTCGCCGATCTCGAGCGCCCACTGCGCATCATCCACGCGGCGCAGCTGGTGAGGGATGCCCTCCTGTTCCAGGACCAGCGACAGGTCCATCGCACGGCGGAAATCGCTCGAGAGGCGCAGGAGCACCGGGGGGCAGCCTACACGTGCGGCCCGTGCCCGAGCAGGGGAACGCGCCGCGGCCGGAGCTCAGGCCGGCGCCGTGTACCGGGTCTCCACGGCCTCCCGCAGGCGTGCGCGGGCGTCAGTGGGGGAGAGATCGTTGCCCAGCTCGATCTGTCGCGCCTCCTCGGCAAGCTCGTTGTCCTTGATCACCTCGCGAAACCAGCGGGAGTAGTCACCGCGGCGGCGATGGTGCTCCCAGGTTGCTTCGTCGACACCGTCGGCGATCTGCAGAAACAGCTGCAAGTTCTGCGCGCGCAGGCGCAGCCGGCCTTCGGGGCCGGTGAAGACGAAGCTTCCCTCGGGGCCGAGATCTCCGTGAGCATACTTGCGCAGGTGACGCTGCCGCTCGGTGCGGGGCGGAATCACTTCGAGCTCCCGCGCCTCTCCTCCCGCGTGCGGGATCCACGCGAGCGCGCGCCCGGTGGCAAGGGGTTCTGCCTTGACCTCCGGCGACTTCCGGCCATGGGCCCCCGCGACCGCGCGGATGATCGACGCCGGCTCGCGTCCGATGCCAAGAACGAGATCGACCCCGCGCAGTACTGGAGCTGCGAGCTGTTCCGGGTGCACGGTGATGAGAACGGTGCTGCGCAAGTCCGCGCGGATGGTCTCGCTGCGGGTGACCGGCAGAAGGTGATGGGCCTCGTCCAGCAAGATCCAGTGCGGCCGTCCGAGGCGCTCGCGGATCTCGAGCAACGCGGCCCAGAGGGTCGCAAACCAGGAGGGGCGGTCCTCGAGCTTCACACCGAGCAAATTGACGACGAGGTTCGTCTCGGGCTTCGCGAGCACGGACTGCACCTCGGTCAGGGAGGGCACACGCTTCGGATCGCCGAGCACGACGGTGGACTCGAGAGCCGTGTAGTCACCCTCGGGGTCGACCACGCAGTACTGATACTGCGCTTCGATGAAGCGCTCGATGAGACTCGTCGCGAACGTCGACTTTCCCGAGCCCGACGTGCCGGCGAGCAGGATCGCGGGTCCGTACGACGGCACCTCGACCTTCTGACCGTCAGGGGAGCGTCCGACGGCGATGCGTCGCCCGAGGCGCGGCTCCAGCGATGCGAGGTCGTCCGCGAGGAGCGCGTCGACGAGCTCGATGACCCCGGCGCCATGGTCGGCCCTGGTGGTCCAGGCGGCGGTCTTCTTGACCGCTTCGAGCGCGTTGGCGACCGCGACCCCGCATTCGCAGAGAGCGAGAAACCCGAGATCATTCTCGGCATCCCCCACCCCGACGACATTGTGCGGCGACAGCTGCAGGCGGTCGAGCGCCTTCGTCAGTCCGCTGGCCTTGTTCACGCCGCTCGGCAGCACCATCACCGCGCCCTTGTTGAAGATGACCTGGCGCTCGAGACCCAGCTCGTGAATCGCGTCGAGCACGGTGTTCTGGTGCGGCTCCCAGGTCGCGATCATCACCCGACCGACCGAGAGCGGCGCCACGCCCCGCTGCTCGAGGGCAGCGACCAGTTCCGCGGGCGGTGGCTCGGCGAGCGTGGTCGACTCCCGCGTACGCGGCTCGTACAGGACTGCGCCGTTCTCGGCGACGATCAGATCGAATGGCTCGAGGTCGGGACAGACGCGTCGGAGATCATCGAGCTCGCGACCCGTCACCAGTAGCAGGCGCCGGCCGGACTTGCGCAGCCGACCGAGGGCCTCGCGCGTGCGGGCGTCGACCTGCCCGTGTTGGGCGAGGGTGCCGTCGTAGTCGCAGGCGAGCGCGAGATAGCGCATTCGTTCAGTAGTATGAACGCCCGCCGGCGGAAGCAACGAACGTGAGAGCAGGTCGATGCTGGTTGCGCCGTGTCGGGATTGACGTACGACGCGAGGTCGAGAGGGGGACTGGGGACGCCGGGTCGAGGCGTGAGGGGGAGCGTCCGGCGCGGTGGCCGCGCTCCGGGCAGGGTCGGACTGCAAGAGGAGGACCGGCTGGTTTCTTGGGGGGCGATGCTGGGCTCGTCCGAGAGCGGGGACGCCGAGTCCACTTGGGACGAACTTGCACTTGAGTCACGGGTTGGCGCTTACTCTGCCGTCAGCGGAGGCGCGATCATGAGCGAGGAGAGAGAAGTGTCCGTCCTCGTCGCGGATGGGCTTCTCGATGGAACGCTGAAGCTTCCGGACCACCCCCGTGGCGTCGTTGTCCTCGCCCAGGAGACCGGGAGCCAGCCTCTCACCCAGAGCAGCCGCCAGGTGGCACGCCGGCTCCAGGAGCACGGACTCGGGACCCTGCGCATTGAGCTCTTGACGGACGAGGAAGAGCAAACCGAGCGATGGACGCGTCACCTTCACTTCGATGACGAGGAGACCGAGGCTGGAACGCGTCACCTCCAGGTGGAGGTCTCGGTCTTCACCGAGCGGCTTCTCGCTGTGAGCGCCTGGCTGAACAGTACATTGGCCTTGAACACGGCGTACTTCGGCGCGAGTACCGCAGGAGCAGCAGTCCTCGCCGCCGCAGCGCAGGCAGCCGGTGTCTCGGCCGTGGTGTCACGGGAAGGGTTCGCGGACCTTGCGGCGGAACATCTGCCCTCAGTCCGCGCTCCGACGCTGCTCATCGTCGATCCCGAGGACGTGGCAATGCTGGAACGCAACCGCTCGGCTCTCAGGACTCTGCGCTGCCCTGCGGACCTCACGATGGTTCCCGGCGCCACACAGTTCTGCGAGGACACGACCGTGCTGGATGCGGTCGCCGAGCTCGCGACCGGCTGGTACGACCGCTACATCCCAGGTACGACCCACGGATCCTGAGCCGCGACCCGGTCAGAAGTCTTACGTATCAAAGGTGCACGACGCTGCTCTTCTCGAAGCGTCGCTGGTCCACCAGCGTCAGCCCCAGCCGCACCTCGTCTGGGAGTGACGGCTTCCCGCCACCCACGATGATGGGCGCGAGGAAGACTCACCGGCGGCGGCGCGGCGCAGCCAGCGGGGGCGCCTGGGGATCCGCCGCTCCGTCCTTCCGGGGGTCCGAGGCGCCGTAGTGAACGCCGTGGCCGTCGTTCATCACCGCCTGGCCGCCACCCACGCTCGAGGAGTAGGGCTCGCCGAGAAGTTCCAGCTGGTGGCCCAGGCGCGTCAGCTCGCCGCGGGTCGTCTCCGGTACCCGGGGCTCGATCAGGACGTCCAGCCCCTCGAAGCTGGACTTGGTGAACCGCGGGGCTTCGAGCGCGGCCTGGAGATTCATCCCGAAGTCCACCACGTTGGAGACGAACTGGGCGTGGGCCTGGGCCTGGTTCCAGCCACCCATGATTCCGAAGCCGATGTGAACGTCCCCCTTCCGCATGAAGCCGGGGATGATGGTGTGCAGCGGACGCTTCCGCGGCGCCAGCACGTTGGGATGGCTCGGGTCGAGGCTGAACAGGGCCCCCCGGTTCTGCAGCGCGAACCCGGTCCCGGGTGCCACCAGCTTGGCGCCGAAGCTGTCGTAGACGCTCTGGATGAGCGAGACGATGTTCCCCTCGCCGTCGATGGCCGACAGATAGATGGTGTCGCCGGCCCGCTTGGCCGTCAGATCGGCCGCTGCAGTCGGTGCGACGGACGGCATCGCCCGCTTGGGGTCAATCTGCCGCGCCCGTGCCTCGGCGTGGGCCTTGGAGAGCAGCGCTCCGACCGGAACCTCGGAGAAGCGCGGGTCGGCCACGTAGCGGAGGAGGTCCGCGTAGGCGAGCTTCTTCGCCTCGATCATCACGTGGAGCGCGCGGGTGCTGTTCTGCCCGTACTCCGCCAGCGGAAACCGCTCCATCAGGTCCAGCATCAGCAGAGCGGCGATGCCTTGCCCGTTCGGCGGGAGCTCGAAGATCTGCCAGCCGCGATAGGTGGTGGAGATGGGCTGGACCCACTCGGCCTCGAAGGCGGTGAGATCCTCCGCCTCCATCGAGCCGCCGGCGCGGCGTGACAGCTCGAGGATCGCCGCCGCCGTCGGGCCTCGATAGAAGCCGTCCTTCCCCTTGTCCGCAATCCTCTGGAGCGAGGTGGCCAGGTCGGGGTTCCGGAACACCTCCCCGAGCTGCGGAGCACGTCCCCCGGGGAAGAAGGTCTGGCCGAACGTGGCGTCCGCCTCTTTGCTCTCCTCGACCGCCTTCCACCCTCTGGAGATCCGCTCGGTGACCGGGAATCCCTCCCGGGCATAGCGGATCGCCGGAGCGAGCACGGTGCTGAGCGGAAGCTTGCCGAACCGCCGGTGGAGCGCTTCCCATCCTGCGACACATCCCGGGACGGTGACGGCGAGGATTCCCTCCTCGGGCATCGTGGCCAGCCCACGGCTCCGCACGCTCTCCAGCGTCATCTTGGCCGGAGCCCAGCCGCTGGCGTTCAATCCGTGCAGCTTGCCGGTCTTCGCCTCCTCCACGATGGCGAAGAGGTCGCCGCCGACGCCGTCGCTCATCGGTTCGACCACGCCCAGCACCGCGTTGGCGGCGATGGCCGCGTCCACGGCGCTACCCCCGAGCTCCAGGATCTGCGCTCCTGCCCTCGAGGCGAGGGCCTGGCTGGTGGCCACGATCCCGTAGCGGGTGATGACCATCGACCGCGCCTGGGTGCGCGGCGGTTCGGCCGCCCAGGAATGGCTCCAGCCGATGGCAGCAAGCAAAGCGAGACCTCCGAAGACAGAACGTGCGTTGCGGAGCAGCGATTCGGCATCAGCGAGCAGGGTCGTCACCATGCCATGTGGGGGAGCGCAGGGTAGCCACCTCACCGGCCTGCTGCCAAAGCCATTTCGGGCGACCGGCCTCGTCGAGATTGTCCGGCAACACTGTCCGCACCCGCGAGGCAGCCCGTCGGAGAGCTGAGCGAATCTTCCGACGTAACTGCGGAACCCCACGTCGGAGTGTGTTGGCGCCTTGCCTCGTCAGCGCCCGGACGGCTGTTGTCGGCTGCCCCGCCCGCTGGCGGCGACGGTACCACGCAGGGGGGCGCTGGGCGCCCAAGTCGCGGGCGTTTGGACCTCCGCGCCGAGGACACGGATGGTCTTCGAGGGAATCTTCAGCTGCATGCTTCCGGTCACGTGGAATTCGAGAGCCATCTCGAGTCGTGCGTCGACGACGCGAGCGCGTGCGGTGCGGAGCTGCGCGTCCAGGTGCCCACGGGCTTCGGGCTGGGCCACGTCGAGCCGGCAGCTCGCCCCGTCCGGGAACTGCAGCAAGCCATCCGTCCCGGCCCGGATGGGCAGGGTGCACGCGTAGCCACGCGCTTCGAGTCGGAGCGAGAACGATCCTGGTGCAGAGGTTCTGGACAGGGTGGCGGTCAGCTCACCCGGGTAGTCGTGGGCGGGGAAGGGAGACACGGAGACGTGCACCGTGCCCGCGACATCGTACGTCCCGGTGATGGTTTCCGCAGCGTTCGGTGGTGAGGCGGGTCCGAGCAGCGCGACCAGAGCAGCCAGGGTTCGCAATCGGAAAGGCATCGATTTCGAAGAATCTGCACGCTCCCCGCTCGGGTTCAAGCGGCCCCAAGCGACTGCTTCCTCGCTGTCCGGGTGGACGGGAGATGCGGAGGCGGGCAGTGGGAAGCTGGCTGAGGCTCGCGACTCCTTCAAGCCTCGGCCTTGTGAGATGAAAGAGCCCGTGCAGCGGTGTTACCGTTCACGAAGATGACGCGGGGGACTCAACCGGGGCCGCCCTCTGGTGAGGCGGTGTTGACCCGAGGCTGACGGAAGCGCCCGGGCCCGGATGGGGCGCAGTCTCGACAGACCGGACCTGCTGTCGACACGCGTCTCACGAGCGCTCGGAACGCAGGCCTCGTCATTCAAACAAGCGACGCCACGCGTTCACGGTGCACGTCATGGGGTTGCTCTGTTCCAAGGTGCCAGTGAGGCCAATGCGCACAGTCGGGCCGAACGAATGGCAATAGGGAGTCTCTTCCAGCGGGTAATATCCACAAGAAGTTCCATCGGCGAGGATGTATTCCAGCGCTCGAGCACAATCCAGACCGGTTGTGGCGACGTACGCTTTGCCGGCTCCGACAATGCGCAGTTCGTTGAGATCGGTTCTCGCCGTCAGCCAGCGGGGCGGAGGAGCGAGCGTGCCATCGGGTACAGGAACTCCGAGCCATTCGCTGGATCGAAGCACGAACGCGTTACTGGCAAGCGCCACAACACTGGTACCAACAGAGAACGCGACGGCCGGGACCGACCAGTGCGTCGCCGTTCCGTCGGGCTCGATCATCCAAAATGCTGGAGGATTGTCCCGGACGTACTCGGGAGGGATGACGATAACCGCCATCTGCTGCTGGAGATTAACCGCCACTGCCACTCCGTAGTCATAATTGAAGCAGCCAAGGAACAAAGGTTCGAACGCGGGGGATCCATCTGGCCCGTAGCGCTGGGCGAAGTACGGGAGCAGTGGGGGTTTGGCCCCGGCGTTCGCTGATGCAAGCGCTTGGCTAAAGTTACTCGGCGCCGAATGGCAGTCGGCACCGTCCGGTGCTGGCGCGAGGACGCCTACCAATCCCGCGCCTCCAGAGGGAGATTCGGCGACGCTCCATTTGTAGTGCAAGAGCATCGACGGGACCCCGGATCGGAGGTGCTCGTCAAAAGGGACGAGGTACGTTGGCTCCCCGCTCAGCCCTTGGGGATCCGGATCGACAAGATTCTGAATGAGCCAGCCTCTGTCGAGAGCGTAGACGAAGGAGGCGAGCAAGTCTTGGTCTGAGAGTTCGGTCCGGGCGTTTGTGGCACCCGTGGATGAAAGGCTGACAAATATTCCAGAATGACCGCCTGCCGGGTATCGACGCAAAATCAAGAGGCTATTCTCTTCTCGATCCGTGGGGCCGATCTCACCGCACGTCTCACCGGGCCCAACGGGAAATGCGAGGATCATCGGCGCACCCATGATGGGACATCCGGCGTCCCCCACCGGGTCCTGCACCGGGATTCCCTGAACCTCTAGCTCGTGGGCTGGAGGCGGGCCGCAGGCAAGAAGAAAAGCGACGCCAACCCATGCCCACGAATGCATCAGGTGCAAGGGGAAGGAGAACCCCTTGCGGTGATGCGGACGCCACGAGCTCACCGCGCCGGTCGGGTCGCGCTTCGAGTGTCCGCATCCGAAGGGACGGACAACGCCGATGACAACCCAGCCTGAAGGGAGGTGCCCCGCCATAGAACCTCCTGTGCGAAGGTGGGCACTCCGGACGGAGCGCGCCAGCCGACTGCCCGTGAGACACGCACGGACGCTCTGTCGTGCGTTCGCCGATGGCGCTTCGGCGACTGCCATTCGCCACTGAGAGGCCTCAGACCCAGGCGTCCATGGCCTTAGCTCCGAGCGACGCCTCGGCCATCTGCGAGGGGCCATCCCGCTCGGGGACGCACGCAGCCATCGGTTGGCGAGCGTTGCGCACGAGAGCCTGATGTCTTGCCGCGCGGCTCGCGCGGCCGCACATTCCGACCCGCTTCACTGGACGAGGCCGACGCGGAGCGGTGGAGGTGTCGGATGCGTCGCGCACTGGTGATCGGGGTCGCTGTTCTCCTCGGGGCAGGCAATGCCGCGAACGCTGCTGGCCACACTCCGCCGCCGTGTCGCGAACATTCTTGGGTCGGCACCGGAGCTATGGGAGGCCCTCGTGCACTCCACACCGCGACGCTGCTTCCCTCAGGAAAGGTGTTGGTCACTGGAGGGACTGCCTCGACCTCCGCGACGGTGAACCTCTCCGCGACCGCTGAGCTGTACGACCCGACGACGGGCACCTGGTCACCGACCGACTCGATGGGCACATCCCGTGAATCACACACCGCGACGTTGCTCACGACGGGCAAGGTCCTGATCGTCGGCGGCACCGCCACTCTTGGAAATGAGGAGGCGAACCCCGAGGTCTACGATCCGGACACAGGGCACTGGACCTCCACTGGACCGATGGAGGTGGGTTCTCGAGCATTTCACACCGCAACCCTGCTCCCATCAGGTCAGGTTCTCGTCGTGGGAGGCTTCACGGTGGTTCCGGCCCAGCGCCTGGCCAGTGCGCAACTCTTCGACCCGGTGACAGGGGACTGGCATCCCACCGGATCGTTGGGACAGGCGCGTGCTTTCCACACCGCGACATTGCTCCCCTCCGGCAAGGTGCTGGTGGCTGGAGGCGCGGGCGATCAGGACGCTCTCGGTTCTGTCGAGCTCTACGACCCAGCGACGGGCACTTGGACCTCCACCGCACCGATGTCGGACGCGCGGTACTTCCATACGGCGACCTTGCTTCCCTCGGGCATCGTCATGGTGGCTGGAGGTACAGGCTCTGCGGCGGATTTTCTCACGGAGACCGAACTCTTCGATCCAGCAACAGAGACCTGGCGTCGGACTGGCTCGCTCCTCTTCATGCACACGAGCCACAGCGCAACGCTCTTGCCCTCGGGGAGAATCCTGCTCGTCGATGGTAATGGAGACTATTTTTTCGGGCAGATTGCCAACACGGAGATCTTCGATCCAGAGGCGGAGAGCTGGAGCGACGCCGGCTGTACGGTCGAACCCAGGTCATTTCATACGGCCACGCTTCTGCTCTCTGGAAGGGTCTTGGTCGCGGGAGGCTTTGGCCTTGGCAGCAGCAGCGCGGTGAGCGCGGAGCTCTATGGAGTCATCGTTTCGCCCGCGCAGGTGAGCCTTGCACCCGGAGCCAGCGAGACCTTCACGGCCAAAGGGGGCAGCGGTCTTGGGTATATCTGGTCCTTCGTGCGCAACGAGTCGGGGGGAACCCTGACTGCCTCGGGGGACTATCGGGCCGGTCCGGTGGGTGGCGTGAGCGATGCGCTACAGGTCATGGATTCGTTCGCCAATTCGTCGACCGTGACCGTGAACGTGGTGCGCCAGGCGGCCGCCGTCTCCTCGACACCGCCGCAGGCGAAGTCCATGGGCTGTGGCACCACCGGCGGTGCCGCCCTGCCATCACTGGGTGGTGCCGTCCTACTTCTCCTCGGATGGCGCTGGCTGAGAGTCCGTCGCCCGCGGTCGCCCTGAAGAAACCGGTGAAGGGACGGTCGGCGGATCGCGAACCCAGGCGGATGCCGCGGGTACGGATTCGCGGGCGGGTGGCGAGGATAAGGTCCTCGTTGAGCCTGTTGCGCTCTCGGTTGATGAGACACCGGGTTGATAGCATTCACGCCGCCTTCGC
>AR_comb_assmDRAFT_10110862_pt1 | contig 13335 bp, 13 predicted proteins | sample ArasoioldDNA_FD_10543 | JGI IMG/M metagenome (IMG submission 10543) | reverse complement strand
TCAAAAAAACTATCCTCTTAACCGGTTTGAGTCAAGACCGGACATTTTTAACAAACGGCGTGCGTTCGATGTTCTTGTCGACGCTCTTTTTTGCTCTCGCAAACATTCTCGTAAAACAGGTAAGCCATATTCCGGTCATGGAGGTACTGTTTTTTCGCTGTTCCATTGCGACAGTATTGTGCTTCGTCAGCATTCGACGGCAAAAGGCTGACTGGAAAGGTTCTAACCATTGGATATTGATACTCCGCGGTCTGTTTGGCACGGCAGCTATTTATCTTTTTTTCACAACTATCCAGCACATCCCGCTTGCGTCGGCGATGACGATCCAATATTTGTCGCCGATCTTTACCAGTGTCATCGCTATTTTTGTGCTTCGCGAGCCGGTCAGAGCAATGCAGTGGTTTTTTTACGCTATCGCATTCGGCGGCGTTCTGATGATCGAGCGGTTCGATACACGAGTACCGATCGGCTATGCTTTGATCGGTGTGTCGGCAGCCTTTTGTTCGGGCATGGCCTATAATCTTGTACGAAGCATGCGCGGAAGCGAACATCCGCTCACGATAGTCCTTCACTTTCAATTGGTGGGCGCGATAATTGGAACCCTCGGCATTCTTTTCGAATGGAAGACGCCTCAAGGCTGGGATTGGTTTTATCTGTTTTTGATCGGTCTCTTTTCGCAGATGGGGCAGATCTTTCTCACAAACGCCTTGCAGCGAGAGCCGGTCGCCGGAGTTGCGATCGTGATCTACACAGGACTGGTCTACGGCCTGCTCGTAGGTGCATTTGCATTCGGCGAAGAGCAGACAGCGGTAACAATGTCAGGAATGCTGCTAGTAGTATTTGGCGTGCTGCTCAGCGTGTTCCATAGCCGGCGTATGCAGGATCTGGAAAAGATCGAGGCCACAGCGGGTTAGTGAATGACAGAGATCAGGGCATTTATCGTCACAGTTAGCGACACGCGAACGCTGGAGAATGACCTCTCGGGCGATCGTCTCGCCGAACTGTTGCTGGAAGCCGGAGCGAAGGTCGTGGGTAAGATCATCGTTTCAGACGATCTTAATGATGTAAAAAATACGATCTACGCTCTCACCGAACGTGGTGACATGAATCTAATATTGACAACCGGCGGGACTGGTTTCGGCCCTCGAGACAATACCCCGGAGGCCACCCGAGCCGTCATCGACAGAGAAGCGCCAGGCATAGCCGAAGCGATACGGCGTGAGACTTCATCGAAGACGCCATTAGCAATATTATCCAGAGGAATATGCGGCCTGCGCGGCGATAAATTGATCGTAAATCTGCCGGGTTCTACCAAAGCCGTGGAAGAATGTTTTGAGATCATTCAACCGGTACTGGGACACGCCGTCAAATTGTTATCTGGCAAGATCGAACATTAAGAGTTTTCCCTAGATCCCGCTATGTTTAAGACCTTTACTCTGATGCTGTTGCTGCTATCAGCGATGGCCACTTCCGCGTCGGCGCAGCAAGAGCAAGCGGTTACTCAAGCGAATATTGAAAACGACCTAAAGTCGTTTGTCTGCAAAAATGACGAGCGGCTCGAAGCAGCCAAAAGTCTTTTTAAAAATGCCGGTGTCGCAGAGAGCGATGTGTCCATCGTCTCAACAGGCCAGGTGCACAATCTGGTCATCGTCAAAAAAGGAGAATCTGATGAAAGCATCGTTGTGGGCGCTCACTACGATAAAGTGTCAGCCGGCTGCGGCGTAATAGACAATTGGACCGGAATAGTAATCATTGCGAATTTGTACAAGTACTTGCTTCACTTCAAGTCCAAAAAGACATTTGTTTTCATTGCATTCGATCGAGAGGAGGAAGGATTGGTTGGTTCAAACGCATTTGCAAGTGCCATCCCGAAGGAAAAGCGATCTCAATATTGTTCGGTGGTAAATTTCGACAGTTTTGGGTTTGGCTATCCACAGGTGATGACGAACGCGACTACGCCATCACTTGAAGAGTTTGCGAAAACGTTGGCCGTCGGGGTAAATATGCCGCTTCACGAAGCCGGAATATTGAACGCCGATGCGGACTCGAATTCATTCAGGGCGAAGGGTATTCCGGCGATCACATTGCACGGGTTGAGTAATGATTGGCAGCATTATCTTCATTCGTCGAATGACACTATTAAAAACGTCAAAATCGGAAGCGTTTTTGTTCGCTACAACTTTGGCGTGCTGCTTTTGTCCAACCTTGATTCCCAGCCCTGTGATGCGTTTTGGCCAAAAGGCGGAAAGAAGAAAGAGGGCAAGTAACGCACGCAGTCCACGTTGATTTGGGACATGCGGCTTAGCGCCTACTCGAGCCGCTTATGAAGGCAGCTGCGTCATCATGCAGTTTCTTAAGCGAGCTCTTTTCGATATACATCATGTGGCCGGCCTCGTAATACTCAAAGTTAATATTGCGCCGCAGCTCGGGCTCGAGATTCATCGCCGAAACTGTATATTCCGCGGCGTAAAACGGCGTTGCCATATCGTAATAGCCACACGCGATCATGATCTTCATGTACGGATTTTTGGCCATCGCGTCCTTGAGCGGGACGCTAGTATCGGCGTACCCGTTCGTGACGTTGAAATTCCAAGGCGCAGTAATGCCGCCGCCGAGAATGTAGTATTCTGTATCGGCCTTAAATCCAAGATCGCGACGTACATAATCGTTGAACGCAGCAGTGTACGGCGGCCGGATAGCATTCATGCTTGGATCACTATTGGTCGAATCGCCGCCCGCGTCGCGATCGATGCCAAGAAATCGACTATCGAGGCGCCCAACGGTTCGTCGACTATCGCGAAGGAGTTCCTTCATAAACTCACCGAGCTCGATCCGGAAATTGTTATTAAGGATGTATTGACGGCTCAGTCCGGTCAGGGCACCAAATTTGTTTGCAAGCGAGTCGCGTTCCGCCGGCGATAGGGAATCGATACGCATCATTGCCGGCAGATATTCATTCGCCGCGAAGTTGCGCGCTTCCCGGGCAACTTCTGCGACAGACTTATTCTGCATCGCTGGAGACAGCTTCTTGTGATACCACGCCGTCGTCGCATATGAGGGCAATATTAAAACAAGTGGCATGTCGTTGTTGTTTGCGAAAAGGATCGTCTGGAAATTCATTACCGTCGAAATGAGTGCGATGCCGTTGAGCCCGACACCGTGTTCGAAGAGCCAGTTCGACAAGCCGCTCGCCCGGGTTGTTCCATAACTCTCACCAACGAGGTATAGTGGAGACATCCATCGCTCATTCCGAGTAAGATACATTCGAACGAACTCGCCCACAGAATCGATATCGCCATTGACGCCAAAGAATTTTGATGCCAGATCTGGTCGTGTCGCCCGTGAATAGCCCGTGCCGACGGGATCGATAAATACCAGATCTGTCTCGCTTAGCCACGTTTGCTGATTGTCTTCCATTTCATATGGAGGCGGCGGCATCATGCCGTCGTCCAGCATCTTGATGCGACGGGGTCCGAGCGCGCCCAGGTGCAGCCAAACCGATGCCGATCCCGGACCGCCGTTAAACGAAAACATTAGCGGGCGTTTTTCGGCCACGGATACACCATCGAGCGTATATGCCACGTAAAACATGCGAGCTTCTGTCTCGCCCGAGACAGCATTTTTGATAGGCATAAAACCCGTTGTCGTCGTGTAATTCAGCGTTCGGCTGCCCACGCGGACCGAGTGTTTAGAAACGATTGGCGGCTCTTCCCGTTCGGGGGATGAAGCTGGTCGAGACTGGCTCTGAGGTTGGGGTGTCTCGGTCGGCCGCGGCTGACCCGGGGACGGCGATGGAACCTGAAAAAACATCAATATGGGCAAAAGAAGTGTTGCAAACATAGTCGTTAAACGATTGCGGCGTTTATGGCGGGAAGATTAGCATGAAATGCTTCAACTGATAAAACTCCGCATGCTTCGCTGAAACCAATTGAGGGTTTCGAGCGTTCTTAAACTAACAACAGTTTGTCGAGGTTACCATGCTCGCGATCTTTCGAACATTTATCGTTGCTACCGCACTGATATATGCTGCTTGCCTTTCTGCACTAGCTCAGGATGTCGTTCGCCTCGAAACCAACCTGGTGACATTGAATGTGGCTGTCACCGACAAAAACGGAAATTATGTTCGCGGGTTGGCGAAAGAGCAATTCTTCGTAATGGATAACGGCGTAAAGCAGGAGGTCGATTCCTTTTCATCCGAAACGGCCCCGCCGTCGATCGGCATCGTCTATGACATGCACCCGACCAACACGGATGAGATAGCGAGTGTGCTATACGGCTTGAAACAGTTTACGCAGAAGCTTGGCAGCCATGACCAGTATTTCGTGAATGTTTTTGGCAACAACGGCAGCCTTACAACCGAATTCGTTCCGACCGAGGAGCAGATCAGGAATTTCGTCGAGAACGGTGACCGCAAAGGCCCTAATTCGCTATTTGATGCGATATTCGAAGCCTCGAACAAAATTTCGGGAATGAACAATCCGAAGAAGCTCCTGATCATCCTGACCGACGGCGCAGACCACAATTCAATGCACAACCTCAATGAGCTGCGGCTGCACCTTCGTTCGATAAATCTGCCTGTGTACTCGGTAACATTTGGGGCGGAGAATCGCCTCACGTTCAGCTATGCTGACCTTTACCGGACCGGCCCCCGGCAGACGTTTAGCACCGTTGAGACATCTGAGCTCGACCGCACTGTCATGGCTGATCTAAGTAAAACTACCGGCGGGCAGACATTCGAGACGAGTCTTAGAAGCCGACACTACTTGACGGCGCTGTGCTCAAAAGTTTTGGATGAGATCAATCATCAATACGTCATTGGGTTTTATCCTGAAAATCCCGACGGCAACTGGCATGAGCTGAAGGTGTCGATCAGGCCACCGTCCAGATACAAGGTATCGAGTCGGAGAGGGTACCAGAGCGGGAAAAAGCAATAGCTTGCGAAAACTACTTTTTGTCGATCAAAGCTTTTACGATCGAAGCGAGGGTGGTGATGTCGAGGGGCTTTTGGATGTGCATTTGAAACCCGTTCGACAGCGACCGGTTGCGGTCGTTCTCGGCCACGTAACCGGAAAGTGCGATCGCCGGAAGCGCATGCTCGTCGATGCCGAGACTCTGGCGGATCTCGCGGATCAAATCATGACCGTCCATGCCTGGTAGGCCGAGATCGCTGATCATCAAATCGAATTTTCGTTTCGCAAGTTCTTCCACAGCTTTCTGGCTGCGATCGACCGATACAACCTCCGCACCTGATGTTTCAAGTACTAACCGAAGCATCTCCTGGGAGTCTTGATCATCCTCAACGATCAACACCCTGGTATTATCGAGTTTCGGTTCATCGTTCAGATCATTTCGCTGATCGACGAAACGGTTTCGAGGCGGAGCGTTTAGGCCTTTCATCAACGGTAAATGAACAACAAAGGTCGAACCTTTTCCCTCGCCGGGACTTTCAGCCGTTACTCTTCCACCATGGAGTTCCGCCAGGTGTCGCGCAATCGTGAGGCCGAGACCAAGGCCGCCGAAGGCACGGCGACTTGAAGAATCACTCTGCTCAAATCGCTGGAATATACGTTGGAGCATGTCTTTATCGATCCCGATGCCCGTGTCCGAAACGACGACCGCGGCGTGGTCATCTTCGTGTTTTAGACGAATACCGACCTTTCCACCCTGATAAGTGTACTTAATGGCATTGTTGATAAGATTCGTCACGATCTGCTGCAGTCGGATGGAGTCGCCAAATACTTCGTCGGCTGAAGAATCGAGATCCGTCGAGAGTGTGATCCCGTTTTCCTCGGCGAACGGCCGCAGTTGTTCGACCGCGTTGCTGACGACCGACACAAGCGAGACCTTTTCGTGGTTTATCGACAACTTACCCGACGCGATGCGCGAAACGTCGAGCAGGTCTTCGATCAAGGCGTTTTGCGAGTCAATCCCTCTTAGGATGACCTCAAGGGCCTTTGTGCGTTGCTCTTCGTTTAGTAGCCCGTGCGTCAGCATCGAGAGCCACCCTCGCATCGAATGGAGCGGCGTGCGTAACTCGTGCGAAAGGAGGGCGAGGAAGTTATCTTTTGCCTGGTTAGCGCGTTCCGCTTCGTGGCGAGCCTCCTCTGCTTCGTGAAGCAAGATCTGACGCTCGCGCTCAGCGCGCTTCTTGTCAGTAATGTCCCTCGCGATCTTTGACGCGCCGATTATTGTTCCATCAGGCGTTCGAATGGGGGAGACAGTTAAAGAAATATCGACCTCCGAGTTGTCCTTTCTTTTCCTGATCGTTTCGAAATGCTCTACACGCTTACCGCTTCGTATTTTTGAAAGAATAAGGGTTTCCTCATCGAGCAACCTATGAGGAATGATAACGAGTATCGACTTTCCGACGATCTCGTCAGCGGTGTAACCAAAGATGCGTTCGGCTGATTTGTTCCAACTGGTGATTATTCCGTTAAGTGTCTTGCTTATGATGGCATCATCAGCTGATTCGATAATGGCGGGAAGCCAGTAGGGCGCGAGTGGAGTTTCGACGAGACTCGCTAGTTTTGAGCTCTCACTTTGCTGAATTTTGCCCTTGTTCGTTCTATTTTCCGTCACAATACTGACGTTTTTTGGCATCGCGGCCAACCTTCTGACATGAAGACGGGGCCGCCGACTCATCTTTGCATACCAGTCCGATGTTGCGAATTTACATCTTTCGAGGAATAAAAGGCAAGCTTTTCAATATTTTAAACAGACAAAGACTGAGGTTTGTGCATCTAATGGTCGATCTGGAACATTTTAAAGACGAAATTCGTTCATAGCTATTGACCGGACGAGATGTCGTCAAATCCACACATTCTGGCCTTAGATCGACCTTATTACTACTGCAAAAGTGTACGGTTTGACGCGTCTATCGTTTGGCACCCAAATTGCTCAATCCCTGAAGTGGAATAATTGAGAACAAGCGGGACATTAATTACGCGTTAATAAGTGCAAGGAGGAATCGCAATAATGCCAAAGGTTAAGGTAATAAAGAAAGGGGAAATAAGTGCGGCTCCCGCGAAGCAGGAGCCGAAGCCGACGTGCAAAAAAGCGGCCGCTCGCGAAATGGTCTCGACGGTCACGAGCTGGGTTTCTGATTTTCAGAAGCGAAAAAGAACAGAGAATTCGCTGACGCTGGACGGCTTTTTTACGCCAAATCCTGCTACAAGCCGACCGTAAATCCTAAGTCGCGATCACGCGATCACAAAGCCATAATAAATACTAACCGAGCAAGCTGGTCGTTAAAACGGCCGGCTTTCTGGTTTTAGACACAAAGTCTTGCCTCGAGTTCCTTTGTTATCCGTCCCGTTCTTGCTATCTTTATACGCAAAACGAGGTAGCTAAAACTTAATGCTTAAAGATAAGGTGGCGATCGTTACCGGCGCCACAAGCGGGATAGGCCGTGCAACTGCACACCTGTTCGCGATCAATGGGGCCACTGTGATCGCTGTTGGTCGGACCGAATCTGAGTTAGGACGGCTGCGGGACGAGAGCCGCAACGGGTCGGGTTCCATACGTGTTCATTTGGCGGATGTCACAGAGCAGTCCCAGGTAGACCGTTTGGTTTCGGAGACGGTACAACATCATCAAGGCAAGATAGACATTCTGGTCAACGCCGCTGGGATCATACAGAATGGCACGATCGAGAACACCACGCTCGACGATTGGGACAAAATGTTGAATATTAACCTGCGATCGGTTTTTTATTTGATGCAGAAGTGTGTTCCTTACCTTGAGCAAACCAAAGGTAATGTTGTTAACGTTTCCAGCGTTACGGGTCCCAGAGCTTTTCCAAACGTATTGGCATACTGTGTCTCCAAAGCTGGCGTCGATCAATTGACTCGTTGTTCGGCTCTCGAGTTAGCCCCGAAGGGAATCCGTGTTAACGCTGTAAACCCTGGCGTGGTTGTTTCCGGTTTGCATAGGCGAAGCGGAATGAGCGAAGAGAAATACGATACCTTCCTGGAACATTCAAAAAAAACTCATCCGCTTGGAAGGGTTGGCATGCCCGAAGAGATAGCGGAACTGATAATGTTCCTGGCGTCGGACAAAGCGGAATGGATAACAGCAGCTACCTATGAAATAGACGGGGGACGCGGACAGACATGCGCCAGGTAAACGCGCCTTAGATAAACTGAATGGACCTTCGATTGCTGCCAAGCACCTTCGGGCCGGATGGATCGGCGTCCTCTAGACAGCACCTGGCTTGCATTGTTATCAACCAGGAAGTCGCGGTGGACGCTGGCAGTCTTGCTATGGCCGCGAATGATGAAATGCGTTCGCGGGTAAGGGACGTGGTTCTAACACACGCTCATCTGGATCATATTGCCGGGCTGCCGTTGTTTGTGGACGACCTTTACGCTTCGCTAGACGAACCTGTAAAGGTTCATGCGCTTCAAGAAGTGATCGACGTGCTGGAGCGAGACGTTTTCAACTGGTCTGTATTTCCACGATTTTCGGAATTGAGTATTGGCCCGGGGCCGGCAATTGAATATCGCCCGATCACCAGTGGACAGGTGTTTATTATAGGTGACTTAGCGTTTCAAGCCTTTGCCTCCGACCATAAAGTTCCTTCGGCTGGATTCCTGATATCCGACAGTGCATCGACCGTAGCCATTAGCGGTGACACCGCGACTCTCGATGGTTTGGGCAAATCGCTATCAACAGTAAAAGATTTGAAGGCGGTACTCGTCGAATGCGCTTTCCCAGACGAGTTAACCGAAATTGCGACGACCTCGCATCACATGACGCCGGCTTCATTAGCAGAGCATCTTAAGAAACTGGGAGTCGATTGTCCGATTTACGTTTGTAATATCAAACCCAGCTACCGAGATAAAGTTGTGACACAGCTCGCACAGCTTAATATCAAGGGTCTTGAAATAATGTCTGTCGGAAAGACCTATTCCTGGTGATTACGTGAGGCTTTCTCCCGAAGGAAGTTTATCGGCTCAAACGCCCCCTGCCGATGCTCTCCTATAAAATCATGAAGTGTAATTCTTCCATTCGACAAGACTTCTTTAATGCGGAAGGTGCGCTGCGTTCGATCGCGTCCGGGCATGATCTCAGCCCTGAATGTGACCTGCATTTCAGGTCGTGCCCAGGTAAACTGTTTTTCCTCTGAGCTGACAGTTTTCTTTTTTCTCGAAAAAAAAGGCATTTTATTCTTCAGTGTTTATCTTCTTTTTGTGTTTTATCTTGCGTTTTGCAGGATGAGCGCGCTCTTCAACTTTCTCTTCTCCGAATCGCTGCGAGGGAGGAGCAACAGCCTTGCGTATGGAATCGAATATCGGCTGTTTACTCTTCTTTTTCTTCGGTCTCGCCATCGACCGCGATTATATGGGCCCGAACACGATATTGACAAGCGAGATCAAAAAACCACATTATGTTTTCGCTGTTTCTATATCGTAAACATTCGATATAGTCGGCCTCAGCCTTCGTAAATGCGTCATCGCAACAGCCCATCCGAACGTCCAGCAAGATCATATTGGCTTGGCGCGTCAAATTACTATGTCTTGTCGGTTGCAGCGGCACTCATCGTGTTTTTCTTGGTCATGGGCCTCCTGCGCGATGACGGCGAGGAGCCATATATGCCCGCAGGTATTAGCGGCAGCGCAGTTCTGGTGATCGCAGTTATCATTCGTCGCGCGATCATCAATAAACAACAGTTGCGTATTCGATCTACCAGACAACTGGAACGCAACCTGGCGAGCTTGCGGTTGGCACCGCCGGTCGTTGAAAACAAGCTGACGATCGAAAAAAATGCCGCGATCCTTCGCGAGCTCAAGCGAAAATCAGACGCTGCGCTCGTGTTGGCGAAGTTTGCCGACGGTCACCGAGAGGTTTTCGAGCTATGTGCTCAATATATGGAGATAAACGATCGGGAAATGCCGATGGTTACGGCCGGTTCCCCGCGGATCGCCGCTCTGAGACGCGGACGTGAGATCGCCGAGGATTTTCACAGGCGACATATGCTGAGGTGGGCGGAGATCGAAACCACCACGCTGCTTGAAGGTGCCCGAATAGTAGAAAAGAACGCTGAACGGATCGAACTGGCTAAAAGAGCTCTTGGAGTTATTGAATCAACTTCCTTGATATATCCGTACGAGAAAAGACTCTCGGATTCTGCCGAAGCAATAAACGAGTTTATAATAAAGACCAGGGTTACTGATCTGGTGGACCGGGCTGGGCGGGCTGAAAGCCGCGGAAATCGGCAATTGGCTGGAAAACACCTTCGCAATGCCCTTAAGGAACTTGAAAAGAGCTCCGACCTCACTAATGAGCGTGACCTTGCATCTAGAAAAATAAGGGATCAGCTTGAGCGGTTGGTCGATCCGAATTAAAGTAACGTCTGACATCCGTAATATTTGCTAGCGCAAAAAGTATGGACTCACTCTCAATAGAAAATGGTATCTCAACCGTGCCCCAGATGTAACAGCAAACGTATACGCCGAGGTTATCGGCCCACTCCTTTTTGGCAAAAACTGTTCTTCGTTTACAATCTGCTTTGCGATTCTTGCAACTGGGAATTTCGGGGGTTAGCGATTCCATTTACCGGGCGACGCCGGTCGAGGGTCCGGCCAGTCAACTCCACAGGCGGCAAGATCAGCGAAAAATGAGTCTTTATAAAAACGGCGGTGATGGTGGATCGAAAGCCTGCCCGCCGCTCTTCCGTCACGTATTTTTCAGGATCGCCACTTTTCATTTAGTTGCAATTCTCGCTCTAGCGGCTTTCGGTCAAACATCAACACCGGCAAAGGCCGACGAAGCTTCCGAATTAAGCCTCATCCACTATGGTGACGTGATAGATATCGACGTCGTAGGAAACCTGGAATACGACTGGCGAGGAACAGTCAATCCGGAAGGTTTCCTAGATGGATTGACGTTGGCACGAGAGCCTATATTTGCTCTTTGCAAGACCGAATACGAGATCGCTGCGGAGATCACCAAACAATATTCAAGGGTCCTACGCGATCCGAAGGTGGTTGTAAGAATACTTGATCGGTCTGGACGAGCAGTAACGCTGTTACTAGGTGCTGTGAGAAATCAACAGCGTCTAAAGATCAAACGTAGAGTGCGACTCGTGGAGTTGCTCTCTTTGTCGGGAGGAATAACAGACACGGCAAGCGGTGAGATCACTGTTTTCCGGCCGGCAAATTTAAACTGTTTCGAGCCTCGCGGCGTGGACGAGGCGGCCTCGTCCAAAACTATACGGCTTACCATCGCGCAGCTGTTAAAGGGTGATCCCGAAGCCGATACAGTAATTCTCAGCGGCGACATTATTACGGTTACAGATGCTTCTCCGATCTACGTGATCGGTGGTGTAAACACACCGCGACAGATATCGTCCCGGAACGAAATGTCGGTCGCTCGTGCCATTTCTGCGGCTGGTGGCCTTGCAAAAGAGGGTATCGAAAGCGACGTTACGATATACCGTCATGACGGCCAAGATAGTAAGACATTAACGGTGGATCTGAAAAAAATTCGGGTCAAACAGCAGGAAGACATTTTATTAAGGCCTTTTGACATCGTCGACGTAGGACAAAAAGGACGAACTCGCTCAAAATACCCGCCTACTGTAAATACCGACACCGTGAGCCGTGACATTTTCAAGCTTCCGGTCACGATCATTGAATAAATGGCCGGAATTCTTCGAAAATTTGTCGAAAAACATCAAATCTGTTACTTTTTAATATTGCTCGACGTCTTACTAATGTCCGGCAGTTTCCTCAATATATGGCCCGTTTACAAGAAAAATACAGCCGCCGTTCTATCGCACTTTTTTGGCTTGCCATCGTCTCTATCGTTATATTTTCGCTGATTTACTTTGAACAGATCGCCGTTCTTTATATCGTGGCGACCCTTTCTCTGGTGGTTCTGCTTCTTATCGTCGGCTTCGCCGATCTGGAAAAGGTGTCTCGCGATAAGGTCGGTGGTTTTGCTTCAAAAGTCGAATAATGCTTTATGCTACTCGGAACGAGGTATTTGGTTGCTGTTTTATCTGTCAGCGTCTTCGTCACCGCGGCAGTGGCAACCACCTCGAAATATCGTTGGCGCAAGGCTCCGATAACAGTAGCTGTATCGACGTCCCTAACTTCTAACTCGGCAAACATTCCTGGTAATACTGATGTTAGTGGAGTTGTCGAACGCAGTGCTTCCTCTTGGCAGCAGGTCGCAGCGATAACCTTCCGACGGATTTCCTCTTCGGATCAAAACGTAAGTCCTGCGGAGCACGGCGATGGGGTCAGCCTGATCACTATTGCGGCCACGCCGGAGAACCTTGCCCTGTTTCCGCTCGGACTGGATGATGCAACGGCGCGCACGAGAGTGTTTTACGATGGGCGTGGTTTTATCACCGAGGCAGATATTGTTCTTAATCCTTACTTGCAGTTTTCCACCGACGGAACATACGGCACTTTCGATCTCGAATCGACGCTGACCCATGAGCTCGGGCATTTGCTGGGTCTTGGACACTCGCCCGTGCTCGGTGCTACGATGAGCGACAACTACGGCAAGAACGGGGTTTTTAATCTTCCCGCGTTTTCGGCTCGAACTCTTGCTGCCGACGATATCGCTTCGATCAGGTCGCTTTACGGTCCGGCCGAAGCCGAAGATGAGTGTTGTGGTCGAATTGCAGGGCGCTTGATGACTTCTGCAAATAAAGCCGCGACTGGATATACAGTTTGGGCAGAAGATTCTGATACGGGAAGGGTTTTGGCGGCTACATCGACTTCCTTTGACGGATCATTTCGCTTTGGTGGGCTTTCGTTTGGAAGGATCACACTTTATGCGCAGGGCCCGGATGGTGAAAACTCCGTCGCGGGTTCGCCGATTGGCGATTTTTCTGTTTCGGCAAAACCACCGGCTCCGTTCACAAGACGCGTAGAAAAAACCTCATCCGATCTGCACCCCGATTTCCTGGGTTTCAATGGGATATTGGCGGAGATCGCCGTGTCGTTGAATGCGGGTAATTCATACTTTGTCCTTATCGGTTCGGGCGGAGAAATTGACGAACCGATGTCAGTCGGTTCAACCAGCGACCTTATCGGGATCCAGGCAAAAACTTACCCGGGATATTTTAGTAATCGTATCAAAACTGTTGGTTTCGATGTATCGATCGCTGCCAATACTCCAGTCGGCGAATATAGCCTTTTTGTGCGTTCGTCGAGTGGTGAAAAACGGTTCATTATTGGTGGTTTGACGGTAGAAAAGTTTGCGAACTTCTGGACCTCCACCCTCACGAAATAATCGAAATAAATTGTTGCAATAGGTTGGGCCTTGTGCATAATCGTAGCTGTTCACCTCCCCGGTGAACACATGGTCACGAGGGGT
>AR_comb_assmDRAFT_10583638_pt1 | contig 13336 bp, 4 predicted proteins | sample ArasoioldDNA_FD_10543 | JGI IMG/M metagenome (IMG submission 10543) | reverse complement strand
GGCGCTGTGGTCCGGATCAAGGACATCGGGCACGCTGAACTCGGCTCGCAGGATTACAATTCCTTCGGCAGGTTGAACGGCAAGCCAGGAGGCTCATTGGCCGTCTATCTCCTGCCCGGCGCGAACCAGCTCAAGGCCTCCGAGGCGATTTACGAGACACTGAACCACGCGAAAAGTCTGTTCCCGCCCGATCTGGATTACAAGATTGTCTATGACACGACCCCCGCGGTTGAGGCCTCGATCCACGAGATCGAAAAGACCTTTGTCGAGGCGCTGATCCTGGTGACGATAGTGGTCTTTATCTTCCTGCAGAACATCCGGGCCACAATCATCCCACTGATAACTGTTCCTGTTTCGCTTATCGGAACGTTCATCTTCTTTCCTGTGCTTGGCTTCTCGCTCAACACTCTCTCGATGTTTGGCCTCGTGCTGGCGATTGGTATCGTGGTGGATGATGCGATCGTGGTGGTCGAGGCTGTGATTCATCACATAGAGCATGGATTGTCTCCGAGAGACGCCACCATCAAAGCGATCGAGGAAGTAACCCAGCCGGTTATTGGAATCGCCTTGATTCTCTGTGCGGTGTTCGTGCCGGTGGCGTTTGTTGGTGGCCTGACCGGACGAATGTATAAGCAATTCGCCCTCACCATTGCGATCTCGGTTCTGATCTCCGCATTTAACGCGTTATCACTGACGCCTGCACTTTGCGCGATGATGCTTAAGCCCTCTAAACCTATGAGGGGGCCTTTCGGCGTTTTCTTCCGGGGCTTCAACAAGGTGTTCGACTATGCAACCAATGGCTACGTGAAGACCTCGGGCCTGCTCGTACGCAAAGCGATCCTGTCACTCGTCGTAGTCGCAGTGGTGGTGGTGGGTGCGGGCCTACTTGGTAGCAGGATTCCTGCTGGTTTTGTGCCTGAGGAAGATCAGGGAATCGTCGGTGTCGGAGTGCAACTACCACCAGGCGCGTCGTTGCAGCGCACGGATGAAGTCATGAAGAAGGTGGAAGCAATTGTTGCTAAAACCGAAGGCATGGATTCCTACCAGACGATTGTTGGTCTAGGTATTGTCACCAACACCTATCAACCAAACTACGGCACGATCTTCATGAGGTTAAAGCCTTGGGAAGAGCGTAAGGATCCAAAGGAGAAGTTAAAGGGGATCATGTCATCGCTGCAGAGTAACTTTGCGACGATTCCAGAGGCGGTGGTCTTTCCATTCAACATCCCAACCTTGTCGGGTTTTGGCGCCTCAGCAGGATTCAATTTCCTGCTACAGGATCGTAGCGGCACGATGACGGTGCAGCAGATGGGCGAGCAGACCCAAAAGTTTATGGCCGCGGGACGACAGCGGCCGGAGTTAGCGAATCTCTTTACCTCGTTTGATCCAAACTACCCCCAGGTAAAAGTAACTCTGGATCGCGAGAAGGCGCGCACGCTTGGTGTACCCGTAAACGATGTTTTCCAGTCGATGTCTTCGTTTCTCGGTGGAGCATTCGTTAACGACTTCAATCGCTTCGGGCGTCTGTATCGCGTCTATGTTCAGGCTGACGCTGGCGCCCGGCTGAAGCCGGAGGACATCGGTAATATCTATGTGCGGTCTAAAACTACCAGCGAAATGATTCCTCTCTCTACTCTGGTCACGGTGACTGAAGTTCCGGGGACAGAGATTACGACTCGTTTCAACCTGTTGCGCTCTGTGGAGATTAGTGGCGTGCCTGGCCGCGGGTTTACATCCGGTCAAGCGCTGAAGACGCTCGAGGAAGTCTTCGCCCAGACGATGCCAAAAGAGATGAGCTTTGCGTACACCCAATTGTCCTATCAGGAGAAGGTAGCGCCCCCAGCCGCGCCAACCCTGGTCCTGGCCATCGTGGCCGTCTTCTTGTTGCTGGCTGCGTTGTATGAGAGTTGGAAGTTGCCATGGGCAGTACTGTTGGGCTCACCCTTGGTCGCACTCGGAGCGTTCTTTGGTGTCTGGTTGATGGGCTATGACAACAACGTATATGTGCAGGTCGGCCTGATCATGTTGATCGGCCTCGCTGCCAAAAACGCTATTCTGATCGTGGAGTTTGCGAAGGCAAAGCAAGACGAGGGTATGTCAATTCCGGATGCCGCGCTCGAATCGGCCCGGCTGCGGTTTCGCCCCATTCTGATGACTGCGTTTGCGTTCATCCTGGGCGTCGTACCGCTGATGCTTTCCAGCGGCGCCGGCTCCGGAGCACAAAACGTCATGGGCACTGCTGTGTTTTGGGGGATGCTCGTAGCAACTTTCCTAGGCGTGTTCATCATTCCCGGAAACTTTACGTTCATGCAAAAGCTCAACCTGCGCTTTTGGGCCAAGAACCCAGCAGCTGCCAAAGTGATTCCTGAACCAGTAGTCGAACAGGGAGGTGCAGACTAGTGAAACGTCTCCTCTCAGTTTCGGCGCTCATCATCGCCCTGGTCGGCAATCCTGCGCTGGGCCAGAAAAAGATCGACCAGCAGGCTCCAATGCAAAAGCCGGCCGTCTATCGCGCTTCTGAAACAACTCCTCAACCTGGAGAGAAATCTTTCGGCGACCTTCAATGGTTCGAAGTCTTCAAGGATGATCAGTTACAAGGTTTGATTCGTACGGCAGTTGTGCAGAACTATGACGTCCGTCAGGCCATGGCGAGGATCAATGAAGCGCGCGCCCAACTTGGTCTCGCCCGTGCTGATCAATTCCCCAATTTTGTCGGTACAGCCGGTGTGACTACCCAACGAGTGCCAAAGGACGGGTCGCTTGGGTTACTGGCCGAAGGTACTCAGCGAAACACCACGTTTGGGCAGGTTCTACTAAACATGCTTAACTTCGAGATCGATATCTGGGGTCGAGTACGAAAGATAAAGAACGCTCGCAACGCTGACCTTAAGGCCGCTGAAGAGGATCGGTATAACGTGTTAGCTACAGTTGTGAGCACGGTTGCAACTGCCTACTTTCAGTTACGAGAGTTAGACCTTGAGTTAGAAATCTCTAAACAGACACTGGCAACCCGTCAGGAATCGTTGAGAATCATCAGGCTGCGTGCAGCCAATGGAGTGGCTACATCGCTGGAACTCCGCGAGGCTGAACAGCTGGTCTATTCAGCTCGTGCCACAATTCCGGATTTACAACGAGCAATCGAACAACAGGAGAATTTGATCAATTTATTGCTGGGGCAAAATCCGGCGCCAATTCCTCGTGGTAGGGAGCTGGTTGCTCAGGGACTCATTCCTACTGTGCCTCCGGGCCTGCCGTCGGATCTGTTACACCGTCGACCCGACATTCGCTCCGCTGAACAGACTCTGGTGGCGACGAACTTCAGCGTTGAAGCAGCCCGCGCAGCATACTTTCCACGCATCTCGCTGGGTGGTTTTATAGGAGGGGATAGTACTTCGCTCTCAAATTTGTTTACCAGCTCAGGAACTGTTTGGGGATTGGGTACGCAAGCGGCCCAGCCCATCTTTACTGCGGGAAGACTGAAGTCAAATGTGAAGTTGAATAAGGCGCAACAGGAATCAGCCATCGTTAACTATCAAAGCACAGTTCAAGGCGCTTTTCGTGAAGTCTCGGATGCTCTCATCGCCTACCGGAAAAATGTTGAAGTGCGGGCAGAACAGGAACTGCTCGTGCAAGCTCTTCGAGAGCGCTCCCGTCTTGCCTATCTCCGGTATCAAGGTGGTGTGGACACACTGCTCAACGCGCTGGATGCCGACCGCGATCTGTTTGAGGCTCAGATTACGCTCGCCCAGGTCAAGCTCAATGAACTTACTGCCGTGGTCCAACTATACCGGTCACTTGGCGGTGGCTGGCAACAATAAAGGTCGCTGATTAAGACTGGAAGCGGAGCCCAGACTTTTAGCGTAAATGCGCGGTGACGCCGTTTGTGCGCGGAGTCTCCACGTTCAATTCTTCTCCCGAGTGCGGTGAACCTCCCGGACTTAAGAAAGCACGTACGAATTTAGAAACTTCATGATACGTGAACTGTTTTTCGCATTCATCGTCATCGCTGCTTGTGTGGTTGTACACACGACCAGTATGGTCATCTTTTTTGACTGGCTAGTCAGACAGCGCCCACGAATTGAAAAACGCTCAGGCATGATGGCCGATTCGTTACTGCTCATTTCTGTTTTTGCGCTCACCGTCGTCTTGCATCTTGTAAACACGGGTTTATGGGCTGGGTTTTATTACAAGCGGCACCTTTTCGAAGATTACGAAACTTCCTTCTATTTTTCGTTGGGCAGCTATACGACGATCGGTTACGGAGATGTGGTGCTGCCTCAAAGGTGGCGGCTACTCGGCGGGCTAGAGGGAGTCTCGGGCGTGCTGCTATGCGGACTTTCAACCGCCTTTCTTTTTGCTATCGTCAATGCCTTATTTCAAATCCGAATACAGAAACAATCCCAATCGTTTAACCCGAAAGTAGCTGAGGGGAGTAAAGTCGAAATTCGCGGCTCATCGCCGCTCCCGTAGGGCAGACTGATAAAACGCGGTGAAACCTTGATCACATAACGAGATGTAGAAGATTCGACAACATTCTTCCGTAAGTGTCTCGCCTCAAAAGCAACCGTCTACTCTTTGTAAAGTCACAGGACGGCTCTGTTTACAGTGGGCAGGTTTCCACCGCTGCTGCTGTGACTAAGGACCAGCCCGGTGAGAATTCAGATTACAGAGTCGACGGCCAAAACAGTAACACTCGATAGCTCGCAGATCGCCACAATGGACCGCACCTCCCAGAAGTTCTGGCAGCCGCTCAACAGAATCCCTGTCAAAACTGACAGTTAACACCTCGTGGAGTTCGTGGATACCATCGAATTCAAAGGAGCCTTACCCGACGGGTAAAGCCCAAACTTTACAGGTTGTGGCAGGAGGTATGGGATGCAGCGGACCAACAGTTTGGTCATTTCGTTACTCATCAGTTTCTCACTAGTTCTGTGCAGCTCGATGCTCGCACAGCCTCGAAAAGCCGAGATCACGCTGTTGGCCCAAGAACAATCAGTGGCCGAGCCTTACGACCGGGGTTGGCCGCGCGGCTACAGTCTGCCGAGCGAAGCGCAAGTCGTGCTATTTCAACCCCAGGTTGCCAGCTGGGAGAATCAGAAACATATGGTGGCCCTGGCTGCCCTCTCGTATGTAGCGAAGGACGAGAAAAAGGCGATACTGGGAACCATTAAGGTAGAGGCTGACACGCTGGTCTCATTAGAGAAGCGTTTGGTGAAGTTCTCAACGCTTAAAATCACTGAGTCAAATTTTCAAACGCTGTCAAAAGAACAGACACGTGAGATCGTCAGCGAGATTGAAAAAACAATTCCCGATGAAGACCGGGTCATTGCACTTGACCGGGTTCTGGTGCAAGTCGACAAAAGCCAGATTATTCCGAAGAACGTAGAAGGACTCAAAAGCGATCCACCGAATATATATATTAGCCAATCGCCCGCGATACTCCTGAGCTTTGATGGAGATCCAATCTGGAGTCCCATCAAAGACAACGAGTTGAAGTTTGCGGTCAACACTAATTGGGACGTCTTCCAACATGGTCCAACGGGCCTCTACTATTTTCGAAACGAGACCACCTGGTTAAGGTCCACGGATTTAAAAGGGCCGTGGTCCATTGCGGCCAAACTGCCGGACAGCTTCAACAAACTTCCTGATGACGAAAACTGGAAAGACGTTAAGGCGAACTTGCCGGGCAAACCAGAAACCCATCCGCCGACAGTTTACTTTAGTACTCTGCCAGCAGAACTAATAGTGATTCAGGGTGAGCCGAAGTACGTTCCGGTGCCTGGAACCAGGTTGCTTTGGATCAGCAATACAGAAAGTGACTTGTTTCGGATGGAAAAAGACGGGCCTGTTTATTATCTGGTATCGGGCCGCTGGTTCAGAGCTCCCAATCTAAATGGCAACTGGACCTTTGCGACGCCGACGCTTCCTGAGGAATTCAGAAAAATCTCGCTGGAACATCCGCGTTCACGTGTGCTGGCTTCAGTCCCCGGAACTCAACAGGCGGCGGAAGCTGTGCTGCTGGCCCAGGTACCCCAGATCGCGCGAGTGAATAAAAATGAGATCAAAGCTCCGGAAGTGATCTATCAAGGAGAGCCTCAATTCGAAATCATCCAGCAGACAAACCTCCAACGTGCCGTAAACACGGACAAGGACATCATCAAAGTCGGTGATCTGTACTACATGTGCTTTCAAGGCGTTTGGTTTGTGTCCAGGACTCCTACTGGACCATGGACTCTTGCTACTTCGGTCCCCAAAGAAATCTACCAAATCCCTGTCAGCTCGCCGTCCCACAGCGTGACGTACGTAACGGTGGAGGCAGATGATAAAAGTGACGACGGCTGGGTGACCTATGCCGCAGTTGCTGGTTATACCGGAATGATGATCGGTTGGGGTTGCGCCGTCTGGGGGACTGGTTGGTATTACCCACCTTATTACTGGGGGGGCGGTTATTACCCGATCTATTACCCGTATTGGCGAACATATGGATACGGTTCCTGGTACAACCCGTATACAGGAATATACGGCACCGCGGGCAGGATCTATGGTCCATACGGTGGTGTAGGCTACGGTGCCCGGTACAACCCGAGTACTGGAACGTACGCACGTGGCGCTTTTGCTTATGGACCATATGGCGCGCGTGGAGTTGCTCAGGCTTACAACCCTCGTACGGGGACTTACGCCGCCACTCGCCAGGGGTCGGGCGTCTATGGAAGCTGGGGCTCTACTACTGTTCAGCGCGGAGATGACTGGGCCAGCACTAAGCGCTTTACCAATCGTCAAACCGGTACAACCACGCGCGTAACCCGTGGCGATCAGGGAGGAATGGTTTCTCGTCGAGGACCGGATGGTGGCGGGTTTGTCGGCAAAGGTAACGACAACGTGTACGCAGGACGAGACGGCAATGTCTACCGGCGCGATCAAAGTGGCGATTGGAGCAAATGGAACAACGGCAGTTGGAACCAGGTCGACAAGCCTAGCGGCGGTTCCTCGGCGCGGGACAGCATGATGAGCGATAAGGGAAGGCAAAGAGACAGGCAGCAGATCGATCGCTCGACTTACAGTAACCTCGAGCGTGACCGATCATCACGCGCTCAGGGTACGCAGCGTACGCGCGATGCCGGTAATTACAATAGGGGAGGTGGAGGTAACGCAGGTAGTTATCGTCCTTCAGGTGCTTCGAGAGGAGGCGCCTCTAGAGGAGGAGGTGCATCCAGAGGAGGAGGTGGCGGGTTTAGAGGCGGCGGAGGTCGCCGGCGTTGATCGCTCTGTGATGTACACCTCATTAGCGTGCGGGGCATTGTTACCGCTTTAACTGTTCAGGTGAGCTTTACATGACGGGTCTCCGTACTTTTACGGTGATCTGATCATTACAGGGTTATACATTGTTGTGGACCAGTTCGGATCGGTGGTAAAAATCCACTTTGTCCATATACGGTTCCGCGTCACAAGGGTATACTGAGCTATCGCTCGTTCGTTCTCCGTTTCACCCGATTGAATTCGCAAACTGTCCTCACACCTGAGTGTTTTCCGCCCATGACACTAGTAAGGTGTGCAAGCATTCCAGGGGCTCGGCAAGAGTGGAGCCATGATATTCCCTATCTCTATCAATAAGACGGCGAAATGTAGTTCCCGTTTCTGTTGCCGTATGAAGCAGGATGCGTCGACCACAGTTGTTTTGTCGCACATAGCTTGGAAGGTTTTCGTTCGCTCAAGAATTAATAGAAGTACGATTGCGTCCTCGATCATTATTTTGCTCTGCACTGCAATCCACGCGCAATCCACTGCGTCTATCGAAGGACAAGTTACCGATCAGGTCGGCGCGACTGTTCCCTTAGCTCGGGTCATTGTAGTCAGTCGTGAGTTCGGCATAACACGTTCAGTGGTGACGGACCGTGTCGGCATCTATCAAATTGTCGGCCTCCCAGTTGGCGTATACCGGATTGAGGTCAGCGCCCCAGGATTTCAAAAGCAGATGGTCGAGCGCCTGACGCTCGAGGTTGGACGGAGGGTTACGAAGAATTTTCAACTTCGTATAGGTGATGTCTCACAGGTAGTTATAGTGCCCACCAATAGCAATTTAGTTGAACAATCGAATATATCCATCGATCACATCGTCGATCAGCGCATGGTTCGGGAGACTCCTCTTAACGGTCGCTACTTTCTGGATCTGGCGTTACGAGTGCCAGGCTCCGTCACGCCTCCGCAAAGTGCTTTTTCAGCAGCGCCTGCGCGAGGGTTAGGCTCTCTCGCCATTAATACCGGGGGGAATCGTGAAGAGACCGTCAACTACCTGGTTAACGGTATCACGCTCAACAATCTCACTTTTAGTTCACTGAGTTTCCAGCTTTCAATTAATACAATTCAGGAATTTAAAGTTGACAACTCTACTTTCAGTGCCGAATACGGGCAAAGCGCTGGTGCCATAGTCAACGTCGCAACACGCTCGGGCTCAAATGAATTTCATGGTGAAGTGTTTGAGTTCCTTCGCAACGACGCCCTCGATGCGCGAAACTTCTTCGAACTAACTTCCCAACACCCGGCGCCTTTTAAGCGTAATCAGTTTGGCGGCAACCTGGGAGGACCGCTGCTGAAGAAAAAGTTATTCTTCTTCTTCTCCTACGAGGGTCTGCGTCAGCGCCAGGAACTAGATCTCAACAGTGTTGTCCTTAGCGATACTCAACGTGTGTCGGTTACAGATCCGGTTGTGGCAAAACTGGTCGGCTTGATCCCACGAGCAAACTTCGTCGACTCGTCGGGTACGTCGCGCTTCATAAGCTCGGCGAGCGCGCCGGTAAACGTCGATCAATGGACAACCGATATCAATCTTATTTTGAGTGAACGAGACCGGGTGCATGGTTATTATGCGGTTCAACGCGCAGAGACATTAGAGCCAAACCGGACCGGTAACACCATACCCGGCTTTGGTCACACCAGCCGGGCATTGCGACAGATTTTTACCTTGAATGAGATACACACGTTCGGTACCAATCTTGTTAACGAGGCACGTGCCGGCTTTAACCGTTTCTCATCGAGCAGCACGCCGAATGCACAACTAAATCCGGAAGATTTTGGTATCCGCAACGGTATCGGCATTCCTATTGGTCTACCACAGATCAACATTGCGGGTGGCGGTCTTAACTTCGGTGGTCCATCTGCTCAGCCTTCGGGCCGGGCAGACACCACATTTATCGTGGCTGATAACTTGTCCTGGCTTTACGGTCGGCACTCGCTGAAACTGGGAGGCGAATACCGCCAGTTTCTGAACAACAACTTCCGGCAAGGCACAGGCTCGTTCAATTTCCCAACTGTCGCGGCTTTCCTGGCGGGCACCGCAAACTCTTTCAGTGTGACGTTGGGCAACCAGTCAAGTAGCATCGCAGAAGGTGCGCTGGGTTTCTTTTTCACTGACAGTTACAAACTACGATCGGACGTTACGCTCAACCTCGGATTGCGCTACGAATGGAACATGACTCCTACCGAGCGCTATGATCGGTTCATCGTTTTCGATCCAAAGAGCGGATCACTAGTGCGTGTGGGAACGAGCCTCGATTCTATCTATCACGAGAACAACAAGAACTTTCAACCACGGGTGGGCTTTGCGTGGTCGCCCCGCGGCAGTGATAACACTGTCATACGCGCTGCCTATGGAATTTACGTGGACCAGCCAATGACCAGCGTGGTCACGGGAACTAGCGGAAATCCGCCCCTGTCAATTCCGCTCACCTTCACCGGTAGCGTCCGTCTCGATAATGCTATCAATGTTGCCGGTCCAGCAGGTCTGGCCCCGCAGTCGGTGGACCATGGATTCAATAACGCCTATGTGCAGTCGTGGAACGTAAATGTGCAGCATCAATTCAAAGCGTTTGCTTTGATGGGCGGCTATGTTGGATCAAAGGGCACCAACCTGATCACTCGACGCAATATCAACCAACCAGTCAACGGCGTACGTCCTTATCCAACGTTATCCAGCTCAAGCCCGATTTTGCCCGGTACTCCGCTCGGTAATATCACTCAAGCGGAAAGCTCCGGCAATTCGAGTTACAACGCCGTTTGGGTGACGGGTACAAGGCGGTTAAGCCGTCATCTGCAATTTGACGCTTCGTATACCTGGTCCAAATCGCTCGACTACAGCTCATTCAGTAGCCAGGGAATCGTGGTCCAGAACAGTTATGACCTCGACGGGAGCCGCGGGCTTTCGGACTTCGATGCGCGCCATCGCTTTGTCGTGAGCGCGATCTACCAGTTGCCATTTCACGGTAGCCGTCTGCTCGACGGTTGGCAGTTGGCTGCGATCACTCAGTCCCAAAGCGGGAACCCGCTCAACGTGGTCACAACCAACAGCACTTTGAACGGAATAGCAGGCACTGTAAGGCCCGATGTAAACGGTCCGATTGAGATACTCAATCGCGTTGACGAATGGTTCGACACTTCTGTATTTGCGCCGGTCGCGCGGTTTGGCAATCTGGGCCGAAACGTGGTCATCGGTCCGGCCTTTAATAACACTGATTTTTCAATTACCAAGACCACTACAATTGAGGAAAACATTCGACTGGAACTACGTGCCGAAGTTTTCGATGTGTTTAATCACGCGAACTTTGGGCAGCCTGGTAATGTGGTTGGTAGCCCCTCTTTTGGGCGAATCACGAACACCCGCTTTCCGACTGGTGAATCGGGGTCGTCACGTCAGATCCAGTTTGGGTTGAGACTAATGTTTTAGAGTTTGCCACCTGTTATCATTCGATGACCATCAACATGGGCGATATGTTCGAAAACGCAGAAAAGTTTGTGGAGTGTCTTGTGACCAGCCTTCCCCACTCTTCCACTTCAAACGGTAGAATGCCGCACGGTGCACGGGCCGACTCAAGGCGGTCAAAATTCCTGTCAGTGCTGGTTACGAGCCACCTATTTCTACTCCTGTTAACACCTACGCTGCTTTTCTTCTCGCCGAGTGTCGCAGCCCAGGAACCCACCAAGAGGATTCTTATACTCTCAGGTTCCGACCCAAATCATCCTGGCTTTTCGAAGATCACGAGGAACATCCAATCAACCTTGCGGGAACGATTAGGAATTCGTGTGGAGTTACGTTATGAGCTTCAGCAGGGTCTGACAGACCCGCCGAATTCCCCAGCGGACGATGAAGAACTGATTGCGTACCTAAAACGAAAATATAACGATAAGCACATCGATCTCGTGCTTGTGATGGTCGCCCCACGTTTTCGACAGCTGGTGCAGAAGGATCGCGGACTCTTCCAAAATGTCCCGAAGATCTTTTATGAGTTCGACAGCGAACGCGACGACACGAACCGAATCCTTGGACCAGACATAACTGGGGTGTGGGCCGCCCTGGATCTTTATAAGACGCTGGACCTCGCGTTGGCTTTGCAGCCGGACACGCGGAAGGTAGTCGTAGTATCCGGCAATGGTCCGGAGGACAAGCTCAAGAGGGAGAGGGCACAGTTAGAGTTTCGCAAATACGAAAGCAAAGCAGAGTTTTCCTACTTAGCAAGCGATACTCTCGAAGAGGTGCGAAGCCAACTAAACGACCTACCTAAAGAGTCGCTGGTGATCTTCCTGAGTTTCACGAGAGACAGTTTCGGGAATGTCTATTCCTTGCCAGAGGCTTTTTCTCTGATAGCGCCTGCCAGCAACGCTCCCATATACGGATATTCAGATTCGCTGATGGGACTCGGGATTACGGGAGGCGACTTGCTCGACTTTGACGGGATAGGGAAGCGAATTGGTGAGATGAGCCTGCGTGTTCTTGGCGGTGAAAGCCCGGGCCAAATCCCCCAGGAAGTTGCGCCAACCGTTTTGACGGTTGATTGGCGCGAACTCGAGCGTTGGGGGCTCATTTCGCGAGCCATTCCGCCAGGTAGCGTCATCCGGTTTCGCCAACCGTCGTTCTGGGAACTGTACAAGTGGCATATTATCGGTCTGCTTGGTGCTGTAGTCATCGAGGCAATGCTAATCGCTTGGCTCTTGTTCACGCAGGGTAGGCGGAGGCAAGCTGAGGAGGAAGCCAGGCACCTGTCATTAGTTATTGCTGACCAACACAAACATTTGAACGAAGTCGTCTCCAACGTTCCGGGCGTCGTCTGGGAAGTGCTCATAGACCCGGAAACTGGGACACGCAAGACAACCTTCGTCAGCGAATATGTTAACAATATGTTGGGGTACAGCGAGGAAGAGTTCTTATCATTCTCCGGGTTTGGATCGAATCTGATCGTTGAAGAAGATCGTGAAAGAGTTGCTCGCGAATCTGAAGCTGCACTTGCCGGCAAAGGTGGCTCAGTTCAGTTTCGGTGGCTAGCAAAAGACGAGCACGTTGTTTGGGCTGAGGCGCATTTAGCTCCGATTCTGGACGAGTCCGGAACTATCATAGGCATGCGCGGCGTTACGCTCGACACAACCGACCAGAAGATTTCGGAACACGCTCGCAGACAAAGCGAAGAGAGAAGCCGTGCCATTCTTCAGGCCATTCCTGACCAGGTGTTTCTGTTAACTCGCGAAGGTTTTTTTCTCGATTATCGCGGTGACGGACTAGTGCACCCGGAAGGGCTTCTGGGCAAAAACGTGCGCGACGTTTTTCCACCAGAATTAGCCGGAGAGTTTCTCCAACGTTCTGAACATACTATCGAAGATGAGACCCAGATCTTTGAATATGAGTTTCCGGTAAATGGCAGTGAGCGATGGTTTGAAGCACGTCTTGTGCAAAGCGGACAAAATATTTTAAGTGTGGTTCGTGATGTTACCTCGCGCAAAGCTATCGAAAATGCCTTGAGGCAGAATGAAGCACAGTTGGCAGGAATAATTGGATCCGCGATGGATGGGATCATTACCGTAGATGAAGGCCAGCATATTGTGCTCTTCAATACGGCCGCCGAGAAAATGTTTCAGTGTTCGGCGAAATGGGCAATCGGTCAATCACTCCATAGATTTATACCCGAACTGGGGCAGCTGGAACCTATTCGAATGTTCGATAAAACCAACCTCACCCGGCGTAGGATGGGAATACCGGGTAACCTGGTGGGCCTCAGGAACCCAGATCAACGGTTTCCGATAGAAGCCTCAATCTCGCAGTTAGAGTTGAATGAGCAAAGATTTTGGACGGTGATTTTGCGTGATGTTACGGAGCGCATGCAGGCTGAGGAGGCACTGCGTCAGAGTGAACAGCGATTCAGAAGCATGGCCGATACCGCTCCAGTCATGATCTGGGTCTCGGGCCCGGACAAGCTTCGCACATACTTCAATCAAAATTGGTTGAAGCATTCCGGCCGTAGTATCGAACAAGAACTGGGCAATGGCTGGGGCGAGGGGGTCCACGAGGACGTTTACA
>AR_comb_assmDRAFT_10308847_pt1 | contig 13338 bp, 10 predicted proteins | sample ArasoioldDNA_FD_10543 | JGI IMG/M metagenome (IMG submission 10543) | reverse complement strand
CCAATACAATGTTTAACTAATTCTCAAAGCTGTGTGTAGTAGAATATCCTATATAATGGATATAGTTTCCACTAAATGGAGGAATATATTGTCTCATAGTTCTTTTTTGAACCTAATGGCAAGCAGCAACATTGCTAATGGAACTGTAATTCCCCAAGGAGATCCAATAAAAAGCAACTTCGCTGAATATGTTGGATAGAAATATACAAATGCAATCAAAGGAGTAACAAGTGTGTTGGCTAAAAAAGAAATACGAACCCATTTTTGAAAACCATGCTTCTCAAATACAGGTATTGCCACTAAAGTTGCTAAACCCATAAATATATACCCTAATGCATCAAAATCCCAAAACAGGGAGTGTGGTGTTTGTTCAAGAATATGGATTTCTTCTGCAGCACCTTTGAGTTTCATAGGAATTACGGTTGTCAATTGAACGACATAGTTTGCGGTAACAAACACTGAATAGATGATAGAAAAAATTAGAGCCGCATGACTCCAAAACCTCTTTTCATCCGGCGTTATATAATGGAGTGCAAGCATTTCAAGAACAAAAGGTAGTGCAATGCAAAGAGAAGTTCCATAAATTAAAAATCTCATCCAAAGGATACTTTAGGACACCAGCAACCTGCAATAATTGAACGATAATAAATGACATTGTTGAAGCAAAGGCAATAAATCCCGACCAGAAACCTATTTTATTTACTGTTTTATTCACATTACCTCTTTAACTCTTGTCAAATTTAAAATTCCATGCGAAAAGAAGAAAACTGTCGCACATATACTTCTAACTTAACAGACATTTTGTGAGTATCTTTACCTCCCCGGTAATCAGCATCCTGAAGCAATCAAGGCCGCTCATCTCCTGCTACTATCTCCCCCACATGGTGGTGCATCTTCTGAACCGTATACACGTTGTCTCAGTGGATTGTTTGAGTAATTTGCAATGTATGAAAATGTGTGTCAGCCATGCCACTTGTAATTGCGCAGTTATAACCAGTCACCAGGCGGTATTTTTCCCCAACTTGACAGGCTTGCCATTATTATCGCATAGTAATAATAATTATTCATTGCTTGTAGAGCAACGAAAATTAAATTCACTTTAAAGAAATGTAAAGCCTGTTTGGGATAGGGGTTTTAAAGACTATTTAAGCGCCGATTTTATTATATTTTTCGAAATTAGCACAAATAAACCCTTCACCCATGTTTAACTATAACAGTAAAAGCCCACTTGGCTTTGTCGTATCTTATTTCGTTGATGCAATGCGTGCTCCTAAAGTAGAAGTTTACAAAGATTCTAAAAAAGAATGGCGCTGGCACATCAAAGATTCAACCGGGGTTACACTTGGTGAATCATCTGGCAGTTACGATAATCTATTGGACTGCGAAGAGAATATTAAGCAGGTTACAAAAGCGCTTAAAAGCTATTTTCAACGCAGCGTATAATTCTATTAAAGAGAACACGACTTCCGCAATGGCGTTTTAAATCGTTACTATTTCGTAGAGTAGTACGAAAGTAATTTCTGAAGCGGTTTTGACCTGTGAAAACACCTCTTCTTTTTTTTCCATTGTACCTCATGATCTTTCCCACAAGGTTTATCCTTTCTTATTTATTCTGCCTGAACCATGTACTTCAATTTTTTTTATTTGTGCGCCTCCACGATAATCAATATTTCCCGAACCGTTTATTTGTGCATCGAGTGAACTGCTTACACTTACTTCTATATCTCCTGAACCAGATACAGTTGCTGAGCATGTTTCCGTTTTTAATCCATAGGCGCCTACATTTCCTGAACCATCAAGACGAATTGTTTGCGTTTTTGCACTACCCTCATTCACATCAAAATTTCCCGAACCCGAAAAATTCATGTGAATACCTTCAGCCTGTAATCCCGCCAATTTCATATTGCCGCTTCCATTTCTGCTGATAGAAACCTGGTTCGCAGCTTTAATCTTTCCGTTTATGGTAATATTTCCTGAGCCGCTGGAGCTAAGATTAAAATCACCTGCAGACATAAGTTCTGATTCACAAATAAGATTACCGGAACCCGATTTATCAATTGCATCAAGGCTTTTATAAGTTACCTCTACTTTTATTCTTATGTTATGATAAGGCCCTTTTTCAAGAGATATTCTCAACGTATTTCCTTCCGTTTCAGTAAGAATTTTTTTCGCGTCAATATTTTCTGCAGTAATCTTTACCGACGGTTCATTTCCTTGTCGAAGCATGGCCTCAAAACTTCCGCCAATTTCAAGTTTATTAAAAGCTGAAACTTTTCTTGTTTCAGTTTGCTGTGCTGATGTAATACCTGCAATAAGCGGGAAAGCTAAGAGCAGTAGATTTTTAGTTGTTTTCATATTATTGTTATGGTTTTACCAAATGATGAAATCGTAATACCTAGATTTCAGAGATTAATTGCAAAAATTAGTCATATTCATTTCGCGTTTTGAAAATAATGCCATTTGTTTATAATACTTTCCAATTCTTTTATTCCGTCAGTAACAGTAGCGGGACCAGGTTGCAGAATAATTGACGATTTGATTTCAAAAACAAAATCGTTCTTTACTGCGTTGATGTTGTGCCAGTTTTCCCTGGTCATCAGCTGCTCTTTTTTAAATTTTTTTCCACACCACGATGCGATAATAATATCCGGGTTACGTTTTAGGACTTCATTTGTATCTGCAATAATCCTGTCTTTTGCTAAAGACGCTTTTTGGTATTCTTTGAAAATATCAATGCCTCCGGCGAGTTCAATCAACTCACTTACCCATCGAATGCCTGATATTAACGGGTTATACCATTCTTCAAAATATACTTTTGGTTTTGGTTCCTTACTTTTGTTTGTGTCAAAAATTTTTTTTATGTCGCCTTTAAATTGATTGATAAGATCATTTGCCGCATCTATCTTTCCCACTAAGCTGCCTATTTGTGCAATCATCTTAAAAATGCCTTCCACGCTTCTGTGATTATTTATCCAAACGGTAATACCTTTTGATATTAACTCTCTTGCAAGGTCTGCCTGTATATCCGAAAATCCGATGACCAAATCCGGTTCTAACGCCGTTATTTTTTCAATGTCAGCACTTATAAATGCAGATACTTTAGGTTTTTCTTTGCGGGCCTGAGCGGGTCGCACAGTAAAGCCCGAAACGCCGACAATTCTATCCTGTTCACCAAGTAAGTAAAGCGTCTCAGTAGGTTCTTCTGTTAAGCACACAATTCGTTGGGGAAAATAATGCTCCTGAAAAGTCATTTATTTACTTTATTAGTATGAAATCTCTTTGTCCCTGATGTACATTCACGGTACTATTATTGTTTCTTCTTAATCTCATACTCCCCGGAAGGATCTTTTTCTTTCATTGCGGTTACTTGTCCATTTTTTAATATAAATTCAATTGTCATATCGGCAAACTCTTTGGTATGAAATATTCGTTGCTTATAAGGTACGAGTTCTATTGTTGGCTGCCCCGGAATAGAAATAAAAAGTTCGTTTTCGTTCTTCAAATCAACGTTTATGATTGTACCCGCAAACTCATATTTACCTGCATATAGTGAAAGAGTTTTAAGGTCATACAATGAAGAATCCGGCTTGCGAATAAAAGTAGCTTCATTTTCATCTAAAGAAATTACGAAACGATCAATATCACCTTGCGGATTTGTTTTGAAGTTCAATGAGTACAGACCATTCTCTTCATCATCAGGCGTATCAAAACGATCATAATGAAAATGATGCAGAGGAAGAACGATGTGATGCAGCTTGAATTGTAATGCTGTGTCTTTCGTATTTATGCTGATAGTACCATACGCAGGATTTTCATATTGCCCGGGATAATCTTCCAAAGGATGTGAAGGTTTTGTTCCTTCCACGCGGCCAAAGCCAGCTTTTCCTCTGGCCTCTCTACTTAATTTTTTGCCTTCATTACGTTCTTTCAGTAGCCGTTCGCTCCATGGTGTGAGAGTAAGACCTAATAAACGCTCATATACATTATAAGATATAGTATTATACAAAGAAGCACTTTGATCGCCGATCACAAACACAACCACACCGATACTATCTTGTGGCATGTAGGAGATTTGTGAATGGAACCCTGGAAGATCTCCACCATGATAAACCAAAAGATGTCCGCGATATGATGATTGCTGACGACCTATGCAATAAACAGGATTTAGAATTTCTCCGTAGCCTTTTTCGAGATTTGTGTTCGGTAATACAACTGAAGGCATAAGGCTTGACTTCACTGCAGACGAAGGCAGCACTTGTTTGCCTTCATATTTCCCGTCGTTCATTAGAGCGATAAGCCAGTGCGACATGTCATTTACATTAGAGATAATAGAACCGGCAGGTCCCAAACCTCCTGTTTCTTCGTAAAATGGAATGCGGTATAAAATATTGGTGTCTCTTTTCTCATTATACGGTACTCCATAATCAGGCTGCTTCGTCATATCTTCAATGCTAAAAACTGTACTGCTCATGCCGAGCGGAGTAAAGATATTTTCACGCACAAAATCTTCCCACGTTTTTCGGGTTAACAGTTCTATTATGTAACCCGATGCCGCATACATGAGGTTGTTGTAAAGAAATCCCTGTCTTATCGGCTGGCTTGGTTCCAGGTATTTAAGTTTTTCAAACAGCTCTTTTCTTGAAAAGTCTGATTTATACCAAATTAAATCATGGCGTGAAATACCTGTGCGATGAGAAAGCATATCATGTATTGTAACCGTATTCGTAAGATCATCGTTATAAAACTGTATAGAAGAAACATAATTTTTTATTGGTTTATCCCAATCGAGCTTTCCCTGGTCAACAAGTACTCCTGTTGCAATTGTTGTAAACAGTTTAGTGTTGGAAGCGATTTGGTATAATGTATTAGCAGTGACGGGCAACTTTTTTTCATAATCTCTGTACCCATATCCCTTTGCAAAGACAAGCTTGTTTTTAATAACAATACCTACACAAGCACCTGGTGTATTCCAGTCTTTAAGTGTTTGCGCCATATATTGGTCAAAATCCTTTAGTCGGTTATTTACATCTATTTCCTGGGCGGTTATTGTAAAGGTGTAAAAAGTTGCAACGAAGAGGAGGAAACTTTTAAGCATATTATTTTATTTGAATGAAGATACATTAATATCGCACATAGTTCAGGCGGGGTGAATGCGGATGAAAACATACCATCTGTCCTTCATTTTTTACGTAATCAGCTGTATAAAAAAACTGACTCGCTGCCCAAATCCTGAATTTAAAGTAAAGCTCAAATTTGCAATGCCTTTTATCTACGTAGTTCTTGCTCAAAATAATGGTAGGTTATTTGAAAAAGAAAGCCAATAAATCAACGACATCTCTTAAATTCACTTTCTCATAATTTACAAAACCGATTGCACTATGAATGTTCTTCACACAAAAGACTATCTCGTGTTTCTTTTTTATTTTCTTGTCGTAGCCCTCTACGGTTGGTGGATATACAAAAGAAAAAAAGCAAAGCAAACAACAACAACAGATTATTTTCTTGCGGAAGGTGCATTAACATGGTGGGCAATCGGTGCTTCATTGATTGCGTCAAACATTTCTGCCGAACAATTTATTGGAATGAGTGGCTCCGGTTTTAAAATAGGAATTGGCATTGCAAGTTATGAATGGATGGCGGCAGCATCACTCCTGATCGTTGCCGTATTTTTTATGCCTGTCTATTTGAAAAACAAAATATTTACGATGCCGCAGTTTCTTAATCAGCGGTACAATTCAACCGTAGCTATGATCATGGCTGTGTTCTGGTTACTATTGTATGTGGTGGTTAATCTTACCTCTATTCTCTACCTGGGTGCATTAGCGGTAAGCAGTATTTCCGGTTTCAACTTTACGGCATGTATGATGGGGCTTGCACTCTTTGCGGTGATCATCACGCTCGGCGGCATGAAAGTGATTGGTTATACCGATGTGATACAAGTATTTTTTCTTATTGTGGGTGGATTGGCTACCACCTATCTTGCACTCCATCTTGTGGCAGAACATTTTGGTGAAAAAGGGGTCTTTGCCGGGTTTAAATTATTAGAGCGTGAAGCAAATGAACATTTTCACATGATCGTGAAAAGGGATGATCCAAATTATTTTGATTTGCCCGGCCTGTCTGTTTTGGTTGGTGGTTTGTGGATCGCGAATTTAAATTACTGGGGATGCAATCAATATATCACACAACGAGCTTTAGGTGCCAATCTCAAAACAGCGCGTGGTGGAATTTTATTTGCCGCATTTTTAAAATTGCTGATGCCTGCAATTGTAGTGCTGCCTGGTATAGCAGCTTATGTATTGCATCAGCAGGGAAACTTTCAAACAGAGATGATGCAAAGCAATGAATTAAATCCCGACAGAGCCTATCCTGTGTTGTTGAATATTTTACCCGAAGGTTTAAAAGGTCTTGCATTTGCAGCTTTAACCGCTGCTGTTGTTGCATCACTCGCAGGTAAAGCAAACAGCATATCAACAATTTTCACTCTCGATATTTATAAAAAAAGATTGCATCCTGAAGCGAGCGAAGGAAAGCTCGTTTGGGTAGGAAGAGTAACTATCATAGTTGCCATGATACTCGCTATCATCATTTCACCATTTCTTGGAATTGACAAAAAGGGCGGCTTTCAATACATACAGGAATACACAGGCTTTGTTTCGCCCGGTATTTTTGCCATGTTCATTCTTGGTTTTTTCTGGAAGAAGACCACTTCAAATGCTGCACTTTTTGCAACGATTGCTGGCTTTGTGTTATCTGTAATTTTAAAATTCATCCCAAATATTGCGGATCTTTCATTTCTCGCACCCATTGGTTTTTCAAAAGCAAACAGCGCGGGAGTATACGAAATTCCTTTTATGGACAGAATGGCAATCACGTTTATTTTTTGCGTGATTGGCATGTACATTATAAGCATGTGGGAAACCAGGAGAGGAGCACACCCTCATGGCCTGGAGATAGATCAAAAAATGTTTAAAACAACACCCGGGTTTACTGTAGGATTATTAATAGTGGTGGGAATTCTTGTTGCATTGTATAGTGTTTATTGGTAGCGTTTTTTGAGCCTGGCTATATTGGTGTTATTACACTTTGTTGCGTCGCACTCTTGTGCGCTTGTTTTGATGCGCAGCAATATGAACTCAAAACTTAATTTGGCGAAAGGATAAAATCAATAATTTTTTAAACCGTAAGATTATTGAAATTTCATTCATGTGCGGCCTTATCAATTGCGTTTAGTAAATCGTGATTGTTATTATCATCTCCCAGTTGCCAAAACATAATTCCATTTAAGTGTTGATCAATTGCATATTTTGTTTTTAGCGTTAATGATCTTTCGTCATCAAAAGTGCAGATCTGTTTTGTGGAGGGATTATACATATATGGTGCCTGTGCTGTATCATCCCAATAATAAGTATAACCCTGCTCTTCCATAGTTTTTCTGCTGAACTGGTTGTATGAAATACCTTTTTCAAACTTGCCGGGCTGGTACAAACCATTATTAGTACCTATATCTGCATCAAATATTCTTGCATAAAAGGCAGCGCCTATTACCATTTTATTTTTAGGTACCCCTTCGGACTTAAGATATCTTACGGCATTGTCTGTTGATTCAATTTGCTCCGGCGTTGAGTACAAAGCTGTATGATGTCCTGTTACACGACTGAAACCATTTATAAGATCATAGCTCATAATATTAACCTTGTCCACAAATGGCATAACGGCCCTCCATTCGATTGATGCAGCAAGATATTTTGTGAAGCCACCTGCTGCAAAACTTATTTCATATTTATCGCCGAGAGTTTGTCTTAGTGCCCTCATCAGCGATGTAAAGTTGTGTTTATCTTCCGGCCTGTATGGATGGTCGGGATAACCTTCAATTGCTGGATATTCCCAGTCAATATCAATACCATCTGCTTTATATTCTTCGCATAAATATTTTACTGACTGAGCAAATTCTTTTCTGCCGGTGTCTGCTAAAAATACTTCCGAGCATGTTTTACAACCACCCCATCCACCTAATGACAGGATCACTTTTAAGGATGGGTTTAATTTTTTTAGTGATACAAGATGTTTTATAGTCTCGGCATCGTCATTGTTGTCAACTGTTAGTTGGGTTCCCTTTAAATGACAAAAACTAAAAATAATATGGGTAAGCTTTTTTACTGAATTGGGATCAATGCTCTTTGCATCACCTGCATAGTACGCAATCACAGATATTTTATTTTGTTGTGATTGTGCTGGTAAGTTTGTTGATAAAAATTGAAGAGCAATAAATAAAATGAGGATTTGTTTGAGCATGAGTAGATGGTTTCATTTTAGTTAAGGACACAAAATAGCTTATTCACTTTATTTGGTGTAATAGAATTTTTCGTTTGTTGGTTTAAACCTGTGAGATTTTCAAAAACCTCACAGGTTTTATTGCTTAGACGAGGACTTGAGTTGAAGAGTGCGTCGCAACAGAAGCTTCATCGAGTTTGTTACAGCTAAGTACATAAATAAAAAAACAACCCCACAAAGGAGATTGCTTTTTTCAAAATAGTGGAACTCTTTTATTTTTTATTTGCAAACTTTTGCCTTATAATATTCAATGCACCGCCTGCTTTAAACCATTCTATCTGCTGTTCGTTATAAGTATGATGTACGCTGATAACATTTGATGATCCATCCTGGTGGTGTAATACAACTGCGAGAGCTCTATTGGGTGCAAAATCGGTTAGCCCGAGGATATCTATTGTATCATCTTCCAGCACTTTGTCATAATCTTCTTTATCAGCAAATGTTAGCCCCAGCATACCTTGTTTTTTTAAATTGGTCTCATGTATGCGTGCAAAGCTTTTTACAAGAATAGCGCGCACGCCCAAGTGACGCGGTTCCATTGCTGCATGTTCACGTGAAGAACCTTCACCATAATTCTCATCGCCGACAACTACTGAGCCAATTCCTGCAGCTTTATATGCACGCTGCACGGCAGGAACGGAGCCGTATTCACCTGTTAGCTGGTTTTTTACAAGATCTGTTTTTTCGTTGAAAAAATTTACAGCGCCTATCAACATGTTGTTTGAAATATTATCCAGATGCCCGCGATATTTTAACCAGGGGCCTGCCATAGAAATATGATCTGTTGTACACTTGCCCTTTGCTTTTATCAGCAATCTCAGGCCTTTCAAATCAGTGCGTTCCCACGCTGCAAAAGGATCGAGTAATTGCAGGCGCTGCGATTTGGGGTTTACAACTACCTGTACTTGGCTGCCATCTTTGGCCGGTGCCTGGTAACCTGGATCATCAACAGCAAAACCCTTTGGAGGCAGTTCATAACCGGTGGGTTCGTCCAGCATTACATCTTTGCCATCTTCATTTTTTAATTTATCAGTAAGTGGATTAAAAGTTAGATCACCGGCAATAGCAAATGCTGTAACAATTTCAGGAGATGCAACAAATGCATGTGTTGATGCCAGTCCGTCATTGCGCTTTGCAAAATTTCTGTTGAAAGAAGTAATGATAGAATTTTTGCGATTAGGATCATCTATATGTCTTGCCCATTGACCAATGCATGGACCACAGGCATTAGCTAATACAACACCGCCAATTTTATCAAATGTAGCTAATAAGCCATCTCTCTCAACTGTGTAACGAACCTGTTCACTGCCAGGTGTAATGGTAAACTCGGCCTTTGCTTTTAGATTTTTATCAATTGCCTGTTTGGCAACAGAAGCTGAACGTGTAATATCCTCATAAGAAGAGTTGGTGCACGAGCCAAGTAAAGCAACTTCCAATTTTTCAGGCCATGCATTAGCTTTAACGGCTTCAGCAAATTTACTGATAGGCCAGGCGAGGTCTGGTGTGAATGGGCCATTTACATGTGGCTCTAATTCGGTAAGATCAATTTCTATAAGCTGATCATAATATTTTTCAGGATGTGCATATACGTCATCATCCGGGCGTAGATGTTCTTTTATTGCGTCTGCTGCAGCAGCTACATCTTCACGTTCAGTGTTGCTGAGATAATTACTCATTTTATCGTCATAGGCAAATAAAGAACATGTGGCGCCAACTTCTGCACCCATGTTACAAATGGTAGCTTTCCCGGTAGCACTTAAACTATCAGCACCTTCGCCAAAATATTCTATAATAGCGCCGGTTCCTCCTTTTACTGTAAGAATACCTGCCACTCTTAAAATAACATCCTTTGCACTCGTCCATCCACTCATTTTGCCCGATAACTTAATACCAATAAGTTTAGGCCATTTTAACTCCCATGGCAAACCGGCCATTACATCACAGGCATCAGCACCACCAACGCCAATAGCAATCATTCCCAAACCGCCTGCATTAGGTGTATGGCTGTCTGTTCCAATCATCATGCCACCAGGAAAGGCATAATTTTCTAATACTACCTGGTGAATAATACCTGCACCGGGTTTCCAAAAACCAATACCATATTTATTAGAAACAGAAGCAAGAAAATCATATACTTCTTTATTTACCGAAAGAGCCGTATCTAAATCCTCTTTAGCGCCTACTTTGGCTTGTATTAAATGATCACAGTGCACAGTAGAAGGTACAGCTACCTTGGGTCTTCCAGCCTGCATAAACTGCAGCAATGCCATTTGCGCTGTTGCATCCTGCATTGCTACACGGTCAGGCGCGAAATTTACATAGGTCTTTGCCCTTTCAAAGTTTTCGAGTTGTTGCTCTGCGTGCAGATGTGAGAATAAAATTTTTTCTGCCAGCGTTAATGGTCTGCCAATCGTTTTGCGGGCGGCTTCAATTTTTTCACGCATACCTGCATATACTCTTTTTATGGTATCAATATCAAAAGCCATATCTTGAAATTTTTAGTTTTTGATTTGCTAATTACGATTATTTAAGTGGGCATTATTGTTACGGAATTAATTTTTAAGTGTTGCGAATTTACGATAAAACAAATGTTTTAAAACTGTTTGTAGATTCACAATACTATAATAAATTGCATACCCATGTACAGGCTGAAGTATTTTATAGAATGGCAGGCGTTTGGTGTGTGTACTGCCATAGGTGCGAAACTAGGTATTGCAACATCCCGTATACGACTTTGGTTTATTTATATTTCGTTCTTAACAATGGGCTCACCACTGATTATTTACATGGTTTTGGCATTTTGGCTGAACATAAAAAAGTACATGCTTTCTGCGAGACGCAATCCCCTAAAGTATCTTTAAAAACATTTACGCCCGGTGATTAAAATTGAGTATAACGTTACAAGTTATGAAGACTTCTTCAGACATCTGGCAAAATGCCTGAAACTAAAAATTACTGATAATGTTATTTCATTTACACCTGAAAAGGGCGAGGGTTTTATAAAATTTGTGAACCTTTCAAATGGTTTGCAATTGATCATTTACGACTATACTACTGTTGAAGATATTTTATACCACAGGAAAAAATCGGACAAAGATTATTTCATATTGAGGCTTGATGAATTTACGGAAGTGGACGGCGTAGGAAAATCATCGGTTTTTTTTGGAAACGTCAGCAAGGAATCGATTTATATGGTCACAGCCGATTCCCGCCTGAGACAGGTAAATATTATATTCAGTAAAGAGTGGATGGACGATTATTTTGAAGATGAAATCTCAGGTGAAATGCTCGGTCGTTATATTACTTTAAAGTCTCCACTCGTAATATATGAACTAATGGATGCAGAGTATAAACGATTAATACATGAAATGATGAGCTTGGACGGAGATAAGAGTTTTGAACAAATGATCATTCAAAACAGGATCAACCTGATACTTGAGAGATTTTTTTGTCGCATATACAACGGAATTGAAAACGAGAATAACACGCTTAAAATTTCTTCACGTGAATTGCGTAGTATAAAACAAGTCGAAAGTGAATTACTGAAAGATTTTTCGCAACAGCCTCCGGCTATTGCACAACTGGCAAGGAGCGCAGCAATGAGCCCTTCCAAGCTGAAGATATTATTTAAAGAAGCGTTTGGGTTGCCGATCAACCAGTATTACCAGAAACATAGAATGAATAAAGCGAAGGCCATGCTTTTATCAAAAAAACATTCAGTAAAAGAAGCAGCCAGTGCATTGGGCTTTTCAAGTGTAAGCAGTTTTAATAAAGCGTTCTTTAAAGCGTTTGAAGAATTTCCTGTAAACATTGCTTCATCTGTAAAATAAAAATCCCTGCTGAAATTGATCGAGTTGAATTACAATAACAGTGACTATATGGGCTTACTACAGGCAATGGCCCGTTTCTTTCACGTGCAGCTGGAAGAAAATTTGTTGCGATTACCAGCTTCAATAGGAAAAGGTTTCTTCTCCTCATTTAATTTTCGTAATGGACTATCTGTAATGATCAATGATTGTAGTTTTAACAATGACATAGTGATGCGCAGGCATGCTTCTTCAAATCAGCAATACTATATCCTTCAATTTAATGAACCGTTGAGTCATTCCGAAGAAACCAGGAAATCTTCCATTGAGCAGCATTTTTATAATCTTCACAAGAATACGGTGTTGCTTACAAGTTCTTTAATGGATACAACATTCATGATTCCTTTTAAGGTAAGAACACGTTCTATTGGAATTATTTTTGGAAATGATTTCCTGAATAGTTTTATCGGCAATGAAATGGCTGATAAATTTCTCAGCAATTATTTTTCTATGCTTTTAAAAAATCGCATTTATGAACCAATAGGAACTGATTACAGAGTAATCATGGATGAACTGATTAAAGAAAGAATTGAACATCCTTTGCAGCTGAAATTTGTTTATAATAGGGTTCTATTATTGATTGAAAAACTCGTAACAGGTTTTATTGTCAAGCTGGGTAAGAATCATCAGATTGTAAAATTGAAAGACGATGAAATCAGCAGGTTGATTAAAGTAGAATCATTGCTTGTGAAGGATTATTCAGGCACGCCGCCGACTATTGCCGCATTGAGTAAGGTGGCAACAATGAGTGCTACCAAACTCAAAAAAGATTTTAAAGCAATATATGGCTTGCCAATTTATGAATACTACCAAAAGAACAGGATGATGCGGGCTAAAGCATTGTTAATGGAAGGAAAATATGCCGTTAAAGAAGTGGGAATGATGGTTGGATATACAAATCTGGGCCATTTTGCAGCAAGCTTCAAAAAAGAGTTTGGTGTTCTTCCAAGTGAAATGATAAGTGATAATACAATAAGTTTTAGTGAAAGAAGCAATGCCCTCGTTCTTGATATGAAGAATTAGAAATTCTTGTAATAGCATTTACTTCAAATACATGACCAAAATTTTTACTTTCAATAAATCCTAACTGATCATATAACAGCTTCTCTTAACTGCACGAGCCGCTCAAGTAAATTTT
>AR_comb_assmDRAFT_10017995_pt1 | contig 13340 bp, 7 predicted proteins | sample ArasoioldDNA_FD_10543 | JGI IMG/M metagenome (IMG submission 10543) | reverse complement strand
AAGCTGTTTATGAATAAGCCTCGTCGCTTGAGATTTGTAGATCTTAAAAAAGCATCCGAGCGGCAACGAATCAAATATCTCAGCGCTGACGGAGACCTGATGTCGGGGCTTCGCCAGATGATCTTCGATTCGTGCCAGGGTGAGTGCTTATCGCGGCAAGTGTTAGAGGAAACTTATACAACGGGAAACGCGGATGCGCTCACTACAACAGCGCTGGCCCATATTGTCAGTTGTCCAAAGTGTCTCGACACCGTGAACAGCCTGCTGGGACTGCCGCTGCTCTCGGAACGTTACCAGACCCAAACAAACGAGCCTCCACCGAATGATGGGGATGGCGGTACGTCAGGCGGCGGGTCAGGAAATCTGCCGACGGCGTTTGGACACAAGCTGCGCGAAACTCTCGAGCACAAACCTCAGGAGCTTCGCATTGCAGTGAATGGCTTTGTCGTGAGTTCGTTAAAGGTCAGTTCAGAGTTGAGCGAGTTGGACCTCAATCTCACGCCTGATGATCCGGTTGAGTTCGTCGAGGTTTCGAGTGAACAGGGCGTGCAACTGCTCTTCTTCAGTGTCGACCCTGGCGGACCTCAGGCTGAACAATGGGCGTTTGTAGAGCTCAGCGACGGAAGATCGCTCGAGGCCTGTTTCCAAAATGAGAATGGGCCTACTCTTCAGGTCGTCTACAACGACGCGTTGCCGGACGAGGCTCTCGCCGCCGCCGAATCGCCCAGCGCAAACAATTTGTCCTCACCCCTGTTTATTGTTCCAGAACCGCAGCGGTTGACTCAGAGTGCCATTGTCAATCTTCGTGCGCGGGCCAGGTGGTTTATGGGTCGCTTGCAACAGTTTATTCGTAAGCCAATTGTTGCAGCGGAAACCACCACGCAGTCGCCCGACGCGTTGGTCCAATCACTGGACGACGGTTTCAGCGACACTCCATTCCGCACTTTACTCAGTCAAACAACGCGCCCTGATCGCAAGCATTCGTGGCGACGACTCAGTCTGTTGGTCGCGCTGATTTCAGCGGTAGTGATAGCCGGTTTCCTGGTGTTCCAAGCGCGGCTATCACCGCTGACTGCGACGTCGTTACTCGAAACTGCGAGTGTCGCCGAAGAGAGTGCGCAGCAAACACCTGACAAAGTAAGGCACCGCTCCATTCGTCTCGAGGAACGTCGCAGTGCTGAAGGAGCCATTGTGGCGCAACGAAAGATCGAGATCTGGGAAAACCGTGCGTCAGGCAAGCGTGCGCAGAGACTGTACGATGACACGAACCACCTCATCGCAGGCGCATGGCAAAAACCGGGTGGCTCGCGGACCGTTTACCATCACGGGTCTAAACCACAATCGCAGCCGGCACTCGCCACGCCGGACAACCTTCTGCTCAACCTTGAAGACGTTTGGCAGCTCGAGCCTTCAGCGCAAACGTTCAGGACGTTGATTGCCGAACCGGCGCTTGCATCCGTGGAGGAGCGATCGACGACTTACGTTTTGAGTTACGACAAAGAACGGACGATTGGCGCCAGTCGTCTGTTGAAGGCCACGCTCACGTTAAGCAAGTCTGATCTTCATTCGATCGAGCAGACTTTGCTGGTCCAGCGTGGCAGTGAATCACGCGAATACCGGTTCGTCGAAGCGAGCTTCGAGCTACTGCCCGTGAAAGCAGTGGCGGCCGCTGCTTTTGAGATTGAACCGGAACTGACTGGAGGGGCCGGGGAACTTGGCAGGCCCGTTGACTGGGCGCTTCGGGACCTCACCGCTAGCCGTGTCCCTCCTTCGCCCAGCACGTCGACGCCACCGATAGCTTCCGCAGAGCTGGAAGTCGACGTCGCATACTTGCTCAATCAGGCAAAGGCCGACCGGAATGAGCAAGTCGCCCTCACGCGCAGCGCAGGTGGGTCACTGCGCGTTGAGGGAGTAGTGGAGAGCCAACAGCGCAAGGACGAGATCCTTAAGGCGCTTGCTCCGGTCAGTAACAATCCGGCGGTGAAGATTGAGATTCGCACGGTTGCTGAGGCAACACAGCGTCCTGCCCCGACTACTCCGGTCGTCGTTCAGGAAGCGGAAGAGACGGCCAACACGGTCGCCGCAGATGAGGACCTGCGCCGGTACTTCGCCAGAACGGATCCGAGTGGACCAACTGATGAGTTGATCCGGGCCTATTCGTCGCGAGTAGTGAATGGCGCGTATCGTGCGGTGTTCCACGCGATCGAGCTCAGTAAACTCATAAATCGATTTGCAAACGTAGATATGCGCACCGTTACTCCGGATGCGCGCGCCAAGTGGCTGATAATGCTGCGCGAACATGCGGCTTCGTTCGCGCGTGAGAATGCGTTACTGGGACAAGAGCTTGAGCCGGTGTTTTTTGCGGGATCGTCTTTGCGAATTGTTGAAGACGTTTCAATTCAAAGCGACGCCGACCTCGCGCGCGCGGTGGAACGGCTGCACAAGCTGGCGCTGTCGAACAGTGACGCGATCCGTTCAGCGCTGGTGATTTCCGCGCAGAGCTCAACCGCGGCACTCAAGTCAGCAGCGTTCTGGCAATCGATGCAGCGAGCTGAGAGTCTGGCTGACGCCATCATGCTTTATCAGAGCAACTGAAAAGTGGCTCGCGAGCAGAACATTCGCTCAAACCGGAACGCGAAGAGTTGTTTGATGAATAAGACCGAGTGATTTGTTGATCGACCCCCGTTAATACTCCCGCTCTTCATCATCACTTGATGAGGAGCAAAACAACAATTGACACAGGCCTCTTCGTTGAGCCTGTTACTAAATAGGAGAAGACGACAATGCCCAGTAGCCCAGAACTGTATACGTGTGTCTGCTGTCCTCATCAATCAAAAATCTGTTCTTCGCCTTTACGCGTTCTACATACGGCCTATTCTTATCTTCCCGCTGTTTGGTGCATTGCAATCTTGCTTGTGGCACTGCACTTGTCGGTAATTACCATCAATGCTCAGAGTGCCACTGCCACACTCAGCGGAACGGTCATGGATCCCAACGGCGCACTGGTCCCAGGAGTTAACGTAGCGCTCATAAGCACGGCGCAGGGATTTCAACGAAACGCCATGAGCAACGACGAAGGAGCTTTTGTAATTCCGCTGCTTCCGCCAGGTGTCTACATAGTCAAAGCTGAACACGAAGGTTTTATGCCGGCGGAATTGAGAAATGTCGTACTCAATGTGAACAGTCAGGTCAAGCTGAATATTGCACTGAAGATCCGGCTGGCGGATCAAACCGTGGACATCATCGACGCGCCGACGCTGATCGACGAATCGCCCGCGGTCGGCACGACTGTAGACAGGCAATTCGTTTCGAATTTGCCGCTCAATGGCAGGAGCTTTCAGTCTTTGATTGGACTTACTCCGGGGGTTGTCTTCATACCCGCGGCTTCAACCAACAATACGGGGCAATTCAGTGTGAACGGCCATCGGGGTAACGCAAATAACTTTACCGTCGATGGAGTGAGTGCCAACGTCGCAAACGGTCTTGGAGCTGTTATCGGTCAGTCTACGAGCGGTTCACTACCTGCTCTTACCACCTTCGGTGGTACCAATAGCCTCGTTTCAGTTGAGGCCTTACAGGAGTTCAAAGTCGAGACATCCACATACGCAGCGGAGTATGGACGAACACCGGGAGCGCAAATTTCAATCGCCACGCGGTCGGGTGAAAACGATTTTCACGCGGTATTGTTCGATTATCTTCGAAATGAACAACTGGACGCCAATGATTGGTTTCAGAATGCTCGCGGATTCAGCAAGCGACCACCGCTTCGCCAGAATGACTTTGGAGGGGTTTTCAGTGGACCAGTACTGTTGCCACGTTTCGGTGAGGGTGGCCGTCAGCCCTGGTATAACGGCCACAACAAGACCTTCTTTTTTCTGTCCTACGAGGGATTACGATTACGTACGCCAACATTTACGGTGACAAATGTGCCTTCGCTTACGCTTCGTCAAACAGCGGCGCCGGCGATTCGCCCGATTTTGAATTCCTTTCCGTTACCGAATGGACCAAACCTTGGTAACGGTTTTGCCGAGTTCGCCGTCGGGTATTCCAATTCGAACACACTTAATGCAACCAGTATTCGGATCGATCATACCTTCAGCAATAAATTCGTTCTATTCGGTAGGTACAATTCAGCTCCGTCGCAAAGCGAGACTAGAAGTATTACCAATCTGGGCAATATTACTACGCGCTTGTTTGAGACCCGCACGCTCACCCTGGGAGCAACGATGGTCTTTAGTCCAACCATCAGCAATGACCTCCGAGCGAATTACAGTAATAATGCGGGGACGTCAGACCTAACGCAGGATAGTTTCGGGGGGGCAGTTCCTGTTCCGCGCGAATTCCTATTGCCGGCGCAATACGCTCCCTCAGGTTCACAATTTAGTGCTGCATACGCAATGGGAGGATTTCCAGGGTTTACCGCTGAAAATCCGACCCTTGAAGTTAACTATTTCGCTGCTACCCAGCGCCAGTTCAATATTGTTGACAATTTTTCGTTCACAAAGGGCAATCATCAGTTGAAATTCGGCACTGATTACAGACGGTTGATGCCCATTCAGGCTCCTCGCAGCTACCTATTATCTGCTCAATTCCTCTCTGTACAATCGATACAAACGGGCAGCGCCGCCCGCCTTGTTATCGGCAGAGGAACTCCTGCCAGGCCAATCTATGACGGCTTTTCCGCATTTGCACAGGATGCATGGAAACTATCGCCGGGCTTTACACTTCATCTCGGTGTGAGATGGGAGCTCAACCCAGCACCTCACGAGGCGAACGGAAACGATCCCTTTGCCATAAATGGCCTTGAGAACTTGGCCGCGCTGGACGTTGCACCGCAAGGCACCCCTCTTTGGAAGACAACTTACGGTAACTTCGCGCCGCGCTTCGGTGTGTCGTACCAACTATCGCGAACGCCGGGCCGCGAGACAGTTTTGCGAGGCGGGTTCGGCCTGTTTTACGATGCTGGAAACAGTCAGGGTTCGGCTGGTTTCGCGGGAGTTCCGTTCAATCCCACTCGCACTCAATTGAATCTGACCCTGAGCGATCCGAGATTCGCATTGCCGTTCGCAGCAGACCTTATCGCACCTGCAGCCTATAATCGTAATCCGCCCTATGTGGATCCTAGTCAAGCCCAGGAGGTAATAGCCTTCGATCCCAATCTCAAATTGCCCTATGCGTTGGAATGGAGTTTTGCGGTTGAACAATCGCTCGGCAGAAACCAGACGATCACCGCTTCATACGTGGCAGCTGCGGGCCGGCGACTACTGGTGCAACAAAGACTTAATCTCGCCACGGTCAATCCTCGATTTCCGACTTTGCGCCTGGTGACGAATGATGCAAGCTCCGATTATCACTCGATGCAGATCCAAGCCCAGCGACGCCTTGCACGCGGCCTTCAGGCGCTTGGCTCCTACACCTGGTCACATGCAATCGACACTGCCTCAACCGACGTGTTTGCCGCCAGCAGCGTGTTAATTCGTGGGAACTCTGACTTCGATGTGCGGCATAACGTTGCCGCTGCCGTCACTTACGACATTCCAACCAGCAACCGTAACAGCTTTGCAAGCGCAATCACCCGTAGTTGGGGAGTTGATACGCGTCTTAATGCTCGAACCGCGCTTCCGGTCCTGACCAGCACCAATGCGTACAACATTACATCCGGAACTCTCGTTGATCCTTCTACTGGTCAACAAGTGGCCCGACGCGCGAATTTAATTACTGGTGTTCCGGTTTACCTGAATGATCCTTCAGTACCGGGAGGCAGAATCATCAATAGGGCAGCTTTCTCCGTGCCGCCGGCGGGCCAACAAGGAACCCTCGGCCGAAACATAATCCGTGGCTTCCCTTTCTGGCAAATTGATATGGCCCTCCGCCGCCAGTTCAAGCTAACAGACAAAGTGGCTCTGCAATTCAGGGCCGAGGCTTTCAACGTTTTCAATCACCCGAACTTCGGACCCATTCAAACAAGTCTTACCAGTCCCACGTTTGGGCAGGCTACCTCAATGCTAAACACCGGATTGAGCGGTCTTAGTCCTCTATATCAGATTGGCGGTCCGCGTTCGATGCAGTTCGCGCTCAAACTCCAATTCTGATGCGGTTTTGAGTTGACGGCGGAAACAGGTATGAAGCAAAAGCGTGAACTACTGATAATTTTTGTTCTGTTACTGCTCGCCTGGTTTTTAGTGGCAGGCAACAAAAACATCCTGGCTCAACAAGCAGTGATTACTGTTGGGCCAAATGTCCAGGCAAGTAAGAGTCGCAGCGATGTAGTTCACAACGAAGTGCTGCTAGCGGCTGACCGAAGTAACTCGAAGAATCTACTTGGCTGCACGATGGCTTTCTCACCTGAGCTAAACAAAGTTTCCACCATGGCCTATGTGTCTCATGACAACGGGACAACCTGGAACTTCGCAGTGGGAAACGACACCGGAATCCTGAGTGGCGATCCGGCCTGCACCTTTGGAGCTGATGGAAAGGCTTACTTTGTCGCGATCGAGCGAAGCACACCGGCAAATGATCGAGTAGTGGTCTACCGATCGACTGACTATGGTAAGACGTGGTCCCCGGCCACGACATTGTTGGGTTCCGCGCCTTCGGCGGATCGACCCTACATAATAGTGGACCAGACCACCAGTAAGTACAGCGGTCGGGTTTATATTTACGGCCAAATTGCTCAACGTACCGTGGATGGGGAGTTCGCGGGGTTGAGTCTTGCCCTGTGGCACTCGCTGGACGGCGGAGTAACTTTCGAGGGACCCGTCGTTCGATCCCGTGACAAATCATTCTCATACCAGCCTGCGAATGGTGTCGTGCTTTCGGATGGAACGCTCGTCTGTCTAATCGCCGAAGTCGATTCGCAGAAGCGGAACGATGGATATGGAGGCAGCCAGTACCGAAAAGCTGACGTGCAGAATGGATTTTTGAAGGTAGTTACTTCCACGGACGGCGGCGAGTCACTCAATACCGCTTTCAAAGTCAGTGACCTGTATGCCGATTGGCGCGAGGAATCAACCGGAATCCCCAGTCTTGCATTGGATCGTGATAGCCCCGCGTTCAAGGATCGGCTCTACGCCGCGTGGGCCGACGGCCGCTATGGACGCACGCAGATCCTTGTTTCATACTCCGCCGATAAAGGAAAGACATGGTCAACTCCGCACGTCGTTAGCGATAGCCAGTCAACAGCAGGAGACGGGCCTGATAGCTTTATGCCGGTGGCAGCAGTGAATCCAGACGGGATCGTTGGGGTTATGTGGTATGACAAACGAGATGTTCGCGGCGGCCTGGGTTACTACGTCCGTTTTGCTACCTCGCTTGATGGCGGCGAAACATGGCAAACCAGCGTTCGCGTATCCGAATCACCCAAAACCTTCGAAACCCAGGCGCCTTGGCCAATCACAGCGGGCGTTTGGCGCAACAGCGGCGGTGCGCTCTCTTTGAATCTGAATCGATTTGAGTGGATAGCAGGTGGTCACACAGCGGGTTTGGCTGCTGACGCAAGTGGCACCTTTCATCCGTTTTGGGTGGACAATCGAACCGGCGTATCGCAAATCTGGACTGCCTCTATACTGGTCCGTGGGAAAGTTGCAAGGAATGGTTCGCCGGAGCTGGCAGAGCTCGACGATCTTTCCGCATCAACAATGCTGGAACTTGCCGGCTGCAATTACGAAAAGAATGGCAACATCCTTTCATGTAATGCACGGCTTAAAAACACATCGAAAGAAAGTCTCGCAGGTCCTCTCAGGTTGCGCGTTATCAGTCTCAGATCCGAATTGGGCGAACCACGAATCCTTAACGCCGACAATGGCCAGGATGGAACAGGAGCTGTATGGAGTTTTGGCGAGGACATCAAGCCCGGCGAAAGCTCTCAAAACAAACTAATCCGCTTCCAAATTCTAAACCCGCGAGACTTTCGGCAGGAAAGCCATTTTAAGTCGACCTTTGTTTCGATGGAGGTTCGAGTACTGGGCCAAAAACGCAAGACCGCCGACAAAGTCTCAGTCCCACATGATTTCACTGTCTCTTAGAAACGTCGGAAACAGCCAGATAGTGTCGGCCACATAGAACTCCTTTTCGCCGAGAATCATTGATTCTGCTTTACCAACTGCTACAACTTCCGGAGCCTGGTAATCGTTGGCATTCGTAGTCATTTCTTTCCGCCTCCTTTCATGCGGTTCATGCTGGTGAGTAATTGAATGGGCCGAGTGGTGTAACAACGCGCTGATGAGCCGATTCAGCAGTTAGGACAGCGACCTCACGCGCGGGAAACACCACTCGGTGTAAGCAAGGCGATGCAACAGTCGTCACACGCTTCACTCGTCAAATTGAGCAAACGCTTCCGGCCTGTGCCAGAGGTCAGGATCGTTGACGATCGTGTCCGGCGGGAGTGTAGGTTTCCCACCCAGAATCACTTCCGCGGCCGCACCGATCTCATGACTGTCCGCCGGTCTGTATTCATTAAGGGTCATTGTCGTTCTCCTTATGTCACCCTTTGAACAGGAACTGTCAGCCCTTTGCTCAAGCAGCATATTCCTGGACCGGAAACGTTTTCCACGATCATTGAAAAGTCACGAATGTACGAACTTATTCGTCGTAACTCGCGGAAGGTGTCGAACGCAGAAAATCCGGAGTCAAACCGATCTGGTCAGCCACCTCCTGATCCTTGTAGCCCAGGATCATTTCCTCAGCCTTGCCAACTTCCACAATTTCTGATGCTTCGTATTCGTTGTACATTTTCCTACTCCTTTATTGGTTAAGCGCGCACTGTGTAAGGTGCACGCGGTTTGTGGTTCGCCCCGTTGTGTACCGGCGAGGACAGATTCGACGAGACAGTTTCGTATGCAACATTTTCGCGGGCAGGGGTGTCGGTTCTCCGCACGGTCCAGCTCTCGTCAAAGGCTCTCAGCCACAGTTCAAGACAGATCGTGGCGAGCAATGGTGACGACAGCGGTTCACAGCCGTGCTTGGCGCGGTCGAGTGCGGCTAACAAGTCGCGTTGGTCCATATAGCCTCGCGCGCAAACGCGCGCGTTCTCCAACAGCGGACGCAAACTGGTCCACTCGCGCATCAAGGCTCGCGCGATTGCCTCTTCCGGGTTACCCTTAGTTTTGCGCTCCGCAACTTTTTCGGGCAGGATCCCACGCATCGCTCGGCGCATCAGTGACCTGTTCTCGCCCGGCCGCAGTAGTTGTTCTACCGGGAGGGCCTGAAGAAACTCGACCAGTGGCCGATGTAGGTACGGGTAGGTGAAGTCTAGACAGCTCTGCTCGCTACGAGACCCGAGTGAGAGGCCTCGCACCATCGAAATAAAGCCTGCCGATTGATCTCTCTCGCTGGGCAGACGAAAACCAAAAGTATCCTTTACACCGAGATTGCGTTCGCGCAGATTTGCCCGTTTGATAAACGCCGGACTGAACCACGGCGGAAGGGTGTTTGAAGGTCCGCGTTTGAAGACGGTTTGAACCCTTCGAGGAAGCAAGGGAACCAAAGCATTGGTCCATAGTATTTGGAGATACGGCTTGTTTAGCGCGGTGCTCCACTGTCGCAGCCGTCGGTGTAACAGTAGGAGTTTGAACGAGAGCAAGTGATCCGCTACTTCCGGGTACGCACTGTAGTTACTTCCCAGGAGTTCATCACCGCCCTGCCCCGAGAGAAGCACGCGCGCATTGTTATCGCGCATCGCCTCATGTATTGCCTTTAAGTAATTCAAGGCGAGCAAGACCGGATTTGGCGTGACAATCAAAAAGTCGCTCGGCAACGGCGCAAGCATTCTGTGGTCGTCCTCAAAAACATAGTGACTGAGCGTGCCGCGCTGCTCCTCTACCAAACGAATGAATTTACGCTCGTCTGCCGTGGGAGATTCGTCGAAAACCTGTGAGATGGTTTCTAAGCGCGGCGCATGCACTCCCTCAGAGGCAAGAACCTGATCCGCCATACAAACAATGGAGGACGAATCCAGCCCTCCGCTCAATTCAGCAAACACGGGCCCATCAGATCGCAGCCTGCACCTCACGGCATCGCGAAACTCGTGCAGGAAATGTTCGACGTATTGCCCGTCTGTCCGGTAGCGGATCTCCGAACTCGGATAGAGGCTCCAGTATCCACGCTCGGCAGTGTGCCCAGCCGACGAGATGGTGACGAAGTGTGCCGGCTTCACTGCATGTACGTTTTTATAGGGAGTCAGTCCTGGTTCGGGAGCTCGCGTTAGGTGGCCGGCAATATATTCCTCCTCGAGCTCAGGCCTGAGGCGAAACACCTCGAGCAATGGTGCCAGGTGGGTGGACCAGCAAACGTGATCTCGATCGACATAAAAGTAGAGCGTCCGCACTCCGACGATGTCACGCACTAGATAAAGTAGTTGTAACCGCTCGTCCCAAAGGCTAAGACTAAAGTCGCCCAATAGCCGAACGAAGCAGTCTTCGCCCCACTTCAAATATGAGGCCATCACAATATCCAGATCAGTTGCTATGTCTGGACCATTCGGCAGATCGTTGCGCAACTGGCGAAGGAGTTCTGCTCGATTGTCGAGTCTCCCGTTCCAGGCGAGCATGTGACCGTGCGACGTCAGGAGTGGTTGGCTTTCGAAGCGCGATTCCCGCGTCGTGCAAAACGCGCGATAGCTCATTCCAACCCGGCTCGCAGTTACTTCCGATCCACCATCCGGACCGAACCGGTCTAAGTGCCTTCCCAAATTTATGAGCAGACTTTTATTGATGGGACGCGGGTCGTTGCCAAAGCTGACTAGTCCTGCGAATGCACTCATAAGCTCCCTCAGTTTTCTGCTTTGTTGAACTCTTCACACGCGACGCATAACCCGGTACACGCGTTGTACTGCGGTAAAATCGTTAACCACCACGCCATCAACTTCTACCCACGCGTGAGCCTTCGGTGGAAACTCCTGAGCAGCGAGCACCATCTCAGCGGGCACACCACGGCGGCGCAGCAGGCACGTCACAACGGCCGAGTGTTGCAGGCACATCGCCTTTTTGGGGTAGTACATCTGCGCGCGGTCGACCATGGAACGGACGTGCCGGCAGGTTTCGGAATTTGTAGTCCGTGGTTCGGCTGTGGGCCAATGTTCCACCCTCCTGATGAGCGATTGAAAACCACGAAACTTCAACAACAAATCAAAGGCAAGCAGACCGATGAATGCCGAAAACGTCTCACGCCTGAATGGCCTGATGTCATTCGTCGTTGACACGCGCTGCCTGGTTTCGATCGAAGTGCTGGATATGTTCTCGCCAGCGCCCTTTGCAACGGTTGTTGTCGCTACGGTGCTCGACGTCGTTCCACTCACGCCTTCCGTAATGCGATAAAACTCCTGACCCCTGGAATCTGCTTCTTTACAGAGCAGATTCATCCGCGTGAGCTTGTTTAAGAACTGCTCCGTATCACTCTTAAGCTGCTCACCTGAAACTTCGTACCTCAACTGACCTTCAGCGTTGATTGCATCAAACTGATCACTCAGCTCGCCCACGACATCTTCAAGATTGAGCCCGGCCCGGTTCTCCTCAAGGATCATCCAGGTCAGCGCACCAACACCGTTCAGCTTGCAAATACGATCGTCAGGTATCGAAAGAAGGACCGTGCCGTCTTTGTGCCGTTGAGCTTTTTCTGTGTATGAGGGAGCACAAACGGGTGTAGAAGCTGTATGAACCTGCATCATCGTGCTTTTCCTTTCTGCGCCGTCCGTTACGTGGTTCTACTGCCGCAAAATTTTCAGACGCTTGTGATGTGAAGCTTGGGGGAAAGCCTGAGGCCGCGCTCGCAATGCCAATTAATTTTTTTTGATTCGCGCCGCACTCTACCCGTGATGAGTGAAAAGAGGAAAAGTTTTTTGTTTTTTGCTTAGTATTCTAAGCAAAGAGCGTTTTTACAAGGAATTTGCACAGGCGGGTGGACCGAAAATCTCCTTGTCCTTGCTTGGGATCCTAAGCAAGCGAATCGATCTGGCCATAGTTCAAACGAACTTCACGATCCGCCCAGCTCGTTGGATACGATCGATGAGAAATAATAATCGTGGTCACGCCGCGCAAGTGATTGTCGAGGTCGTTGAGCAAATTTCTTTCAGTGACAGCGTCCAATGCGGAGGTGCATTCGTCGAGAATTAGAACTCTTGGATGTTGCAACAGCGCACGAGCCAGAGCCACTCGCTGCCGTTCACCACCGGAAAGCCGGTTTCCGCGTGGTCCAAGCGACTCTTCCAAACCGTTCGGCAATCTCTTTATCACCGCCTCCAACTGAGCCAGTTTCGTAACTTTTTCCAGCTCTTCCCTGGTCGCGTCAGGATTTCCATACAGCAAATTCTCGCGCAACGTGACATCAAACAGCACTGGGTCCTGCGGCACAAAAATTACCGATGATCGCAAACTCCTTAAGGCAATATCGCGAACGTCGACTCCTTCAATCAAAACAGTGCCCGCTTGCACGTCGTACAAACGCGCGACCAGCCGCGCAATCGTGCTCTTTCCGTTGCCGCTCGTGCCCACAAGCGCCACTCGCTCTCCGGAATTCACGCGCAAATTGATCGTGTTAAGCACTGGTCGATCGGATTGATAATTGAACGATACTTCCTTGAATTCGATGCGAGCTGGAGTATCGTGCGACAGGGCCGTTGCACCAGGTCGATCTCGCATAACCGCATCGGCGTCAGTGATCTCCATCAAGCGGCTTACACTTGCACGCACGCGCTGAAGTTTTGAATAAATGTCGACCACGCCATAAAGCGGAATAAAGAGCTGCAAAATGTATCCGTAAAAAGCGACTAGCCCTCCGGCGGTCAACGTTCCGGTAATCACCTGGTAACCGCCATAACAAAGGACGCTCGCCATGCCGACTACGATGATCAAGTAGAGCACTGAGCTGAAGAACAGTTCTGTCATCCGGCGTTTTACCTGCGCCCGCACTGCATGACTCGACAGGCGCGCGAACCTCCGTGCCTCGCGTTGTTCACACGAGAGCAGTTGCACTTGCACGATCGACGAGAGATGTTCTTCCAAAAAACCAATTACCTTTCCCGATTGTTCCTGGACGGAGTCAGAAGCGTGACGCAAGCGATGATGAAATCGTCGCCGCACCACAAGAAACACCGGTATGAGCGGCAACACGATTGCCGTTAATCGGTAGTTGATCGCGATCATCGTGATCGTTACGAGCGTGAAAACAGTCACGGTTCGCAGCGCGCTCGGAATTACTTCGCTACTGACACTCGCAACTTGCTCGACGTCTACCTGTACACGATGCAAAGTGTCGCCTATGGGACGGTTGTCGTGATACTCGGCAGAGAGGCGTTGCAGATGGCGCAACAACTGCAATCTCATGCGGAAGGTCATCTTTTGAACCGC
>AR_comb_assmDRAFT_10065756_pt1 | contig 13346 bp, 11 predicted proteins | sample ArasoioldDNA_FD_10543 | JGI IMG/M metagenome (IMG submission 10543) | reverse complement strand
TCATTGATGTCGTACTATTGCGCTACAAGCCGCAATACACGTGGCCGGGGCTGATCATCGTGCTGCTCGGCATTCCGGTGTACTTCCTGTGGACGCGCCGGGAGCGGACAGTTTCGCACTCGTGAATTTCTGATTTGTCGAAGACTCACTGATATCGCACGTAAGCAACGTAGGAGAACCGAATGGCCAACCTGTTAGCCAAGAAACCGCTGGACCTGATTATGTCGGAGGCGCACGAGACAGGGGAACACAGCCTGAGACGCGCGCTGGGAGCCGGCAACCTGATTTCTCTGGGCATCGGCGCGATTATTGGTACAGGCATTTTTGTACTGACCGGCGCTGCCGCAGCAATGTATGCCGGACCAGCCATCGTGTTTTCCTTCATGCTAGCGGCCCTCGGGTGTGTATTTGCGGGTCTGTGTTATGCAGAGTTTGCCTCCATGATTCCGGTAGCGGGATCAGCCTATACCTATGGTTACGCGACCCTAGGCGAGATCTTCGCTTGGATTATCGGCTGGGACCTGATTCTCGAGTATGCGTTCGGCGCTGCGACGGTAGCCTCCGGGTGGAGCGGCTACGTGCTGAGCCTGCTGCAGGACTTGGGCATTCACATTCCGCCCGCACTGGCGGGTACGCCCGGAGCCCCGTTCGTGATGTACAACGGACGCTGGGAAGCGCTGGGCAGGATCTCGAAGACGCTGGCCTTAAACAACGTCGATCCATCTACGTTGCCCCATGCGACAGGCGTTTTCAACCTGGTGGCGTTTTTGGGGATTGCGCTGGTCACCACGATTCTGGTGATCGGAATCAAAGAGTCGGCGAACCTCAATTCGTTCATCGTGGTACTGAAGGTGGCGGTGCTGTTGGTCTTCATCGGACTGGGTGCGCACTACATCCTGCAGCACACCTCGTTGGCCTCTGAGAACTGGACCCCGTTCCTGCCGGCCAATGAAGGAGCGTTTGGCAAATACGGGCTCTCGGGGGTGGTGCGAGCTGCCGGTGTGATCTTCTTCGCCTACATCGGGTTTGACGCTGTTTCGACGGCTGCGCAAGAGGCAAAAAATCCGAAGCGGGACATGCCGATTGGAATTCTCGGATCGCTTGTGGTCTGCACGATCCTCTACATTTTGGTGGCCGGTATATTGACTGGCCTGGTCAAGTACAACACGTTGAACGTGCCCGATCCGATCGCGGTTGGCATCGATCAGACCGGCGTGCGGTGGGGAAGCTTTCTGGTGAAGTTAGGTGCGATTTGCGGTCTCACGAGCACCATGGTGGTGATGTTGCTTGGCCAGTCACGCGTGTTCTTCTCGATGTCACGCGATGGGTTGCTGCCGCGCTGGGCGAGCGCGATTCATACGCGCTTCCGGACGCCGTACATTTCGTCGATCCTGGTGGGGATATTTGTAGCGATCTTTGCATCCATAATTCCTATTTCAATTCTGGGTGAATTGGTCAGCATCGGTACACTGCTCGCATTTGTAATCGTGTGTGCCGGCGTATGGGTGATTCGGAGAACCGACCCCGATCTGGTACGGCCCTTCAAGACGCCGTGGGTACCGTTCGTGCCGATCATGGGTATCGTGATTTCTCTACTCATGATGGTTGGCCTACCCGGCGACACGTGGTTACGGCTGATTGTGTGGCTGATCATTGGGATGGTTGTTTATTTCGGGTACGGGCGATATCACAGCCGGGTGCAAGCGCTGGCGTCGGGTCCGAAGAATCCGGAACCGAAAGTGCCGCACGTAATGGCGGATTAGAAGCCGCCGATTGAGACAGATTGTTTTGTGCCGTGGCCTTCCGCACTGCGCGGAAGGCCATTGTGCTTTATAGTGCGTCGTTGGCTTGATCAGGGTATGAAAGTCTCGCACAACCTGCGGATGATCGCGCTCGCGCTGCTTTTCGTGGTGATTGCGGGCACCGCGGGCTTTCATTTCATCGAGCACTGGCCATGGTTTGACGGCCTCTACATGGTCGTCACGACGCTGACGACAATTGGGTACCAGGAGGTGCATCCGTTGTCGCATGCGGGGCGCATCTTCAATATGTTCGTGATCGTCTCCGGGGTGGCGCTGGTCTTTCTGGCGATCGGGGCGCTCACGCAGGCTTTGCTAGAATTCGAGCTGAACACGGTATTTGGCAGGCGCAAAATGGAGCGCGAAATCGACCGCCTCACCGACCACTACATTATTTGCGGGGCGGGCCGTGTCGGCAGGAGTTCGGCGCGGGAACTTGCGCGGAAGCCAGTGCCATTCGTCATTGTCGAAACCAATGAGAGTAAGGCAGCGAAGTATCCCGAGTGGCTCATTCACATAGGGGATGCCACGCAACAACAAACGCTGCGCGATGTTCACATCGAGCGGGCACGAGGCCTGGTCGCGGCTACTACAACCGATGCGACCAATCTCTACATCATTCTGACGGCGCGTGGGCTGAATCCGAAATTGAGGATTATTGCGCGAGCCAGTGAAGAAGACGCGGAGAAACACTTGCTAACTGCAGGTGCGGACTCGATCGTTTCGCCTTATTCGTTTGCAGGACAGCGGATCGCACAATCCTTTCTGCGTCCACATGTGGTGAGTTTTCTGGATACTGCGACCACTCATCTGGGGATGGATCTGGAGATTGGCGAGATCTGTATTGGAGGAACGTCGAGGTTCGCGGGGAAAACGATTGAAAGCTCGCGGATTCGACAGGATCGCGGAGTGATCATCCTCGCTATCAAGCGAGCTCAGGGAATGCGATTTAATCCTGCACCGGATGACCGAATTGAGCCCGGCGATTTCCTGATCGCGATGGGCGAGCCTTCCCAGTTGCGGCAACTCGAACAGATAGCAGGCCAATCTTGAAGATTGTAACTGCCGCCGAAATGCGTGAGATCGATCGCGTGACCAGCGAGCGATTCGGTGTTCCCTCGCTCACGCTGATGGAAAATGCGGGTACGGCGGTTGCGCAAACGGTCCTCGAGCAATATCCAAACGCTAAGCGGATTGGGGTTGTTTGCGGCAAAGGCAACAACGGCGGCGATGGGTTTGTTGCTGCCCGCAAATTGCACGAAGCTGGCCGCGACGTGCGCGTCTTGCTATTGGCGGAACCGGAAGAGCTGCGCGGTGATGCGGCGGAAATGTTCAAGAAGATGCCGCCGGTCGCTGTGACGATCAAGCAGCGCGAGGATCTGGAATATGAGCGCTCGCGAGCGGTTCTCGGGAGCGACGTGTTGGTCGATGCGATCCTCGGAACCGGGTTCCGGCCACCGGTGAAGGGGCTTTATGCGGATGCGATTGCGGCGATGAATGCACAAGCGCATCCGGTGATCGCCGTGGATATCCCTTCTGGGGTCGATGCCGATGCTCTGAGGCCACAGGAAGAGTTGGTTGCTCGCGCAGATAGCATCGTGACATTTACTGCACCGCGCCCGGCACACGTATTCGGGCTGGCAGCGATAGGCCAGACTGTGGTGGCGCCGATCGGATCTCCGGAAGAAGCGATTGTTTCTTCACTCGGGTTGAACCTGATCACGCCGCAGGATGTGGCTCCGCTGGTTGCTGCGAGGCCCAAAGAATCGAACAAGGGCAGCTACGGGCATGCGCTGGTGATAGGTGGGTCACTCGGTAAGGCAGGCGCTGCTGCGATGGCCGGCATGGCGGTATTGCGGGCCGGCGCGGGGTTGGCCACGGTAGCAACAGCGCGCAGCATGCTTGCGACGGTGGCGGGCTTTCATCCGGAGATCATGACCGAGGCCTTGGAAGAGACGTCTGAGGGAACGATTGCAGAGAAAGCGTTGACGGGTGGACGGATCGATGGGCTGGTGAAAGGAAAAGCAGTGCTTGCGGTTGGCCCGGGCATATCGCGTAATGGAGAAACCTCAGGAGTTGTGCGCTCCATCATTGAGAAATACCGGATGCCGATCGTGTTGGATGCCGATGGGCTGAATGCATTCGAGGGGCAATCGGAAAAGTTGAAGGGCGCAGGACGAGCCGTTGTGATCACTCCGCATCCGGGGGAGATGGCCCGCTTGACGGGGCTTTCGATAGCGGAAGTTCAGAAGGATCGGATCGGAACCGCGCGTGGGTTCGCGGCAGAGCACGGCGTCATCGTGGTATTGAAAGGACATCGAACGCTGGTTGCTCAGCCGGATGGAATGGTGTGGGTGAATACGACAGGGAATCCGGGGATGGCTACCGGCGGCACGGGCGACGTTCTTACGGGGATGGTAGCCGGCCTGATTGCGCAGCATCCGCAGCGTGTGCTGGAGGCGGTCGTGGGAGCCGTCTATCTTCACGGACTGGCTGGTGACGTGGCTCGCGAGCGCCTCGGCGAGCAGAGCATGGTAGCGACGGATTTGATCCATTCTCTGCCGGAAGCGATGCAGCGAGTTCGGGTCGCGGCGCTGTCGAGCACGGTACGCTTCGGGGGATAGGCACCCGCGGCGGAGGCGGGACGTCAAATATCAGGCATCGTCCTTTCGGACGTTATCTTTTTGTGCAACAGGGGTATGTCCATTCAGACAGGTCACTTACGGAGCGAAAGGACGTGACTCGGGACGCGAAAATGGACGTGTTCCTCAGTAATCTGCCGTAACCGCCGGCCTGATGGCATAGTGCTTTTCGGCTATGACCCACTTCCCCCAACCGCACCCAACGCGGCGCGCCACGCGAGTGCAGCTCGGCGGTTCCGTACTAGCTGCAATTCGATTCGATGATGGCCAGCGCTCTCGAGGCAAACTCTTCACCATCTCCACTACGGGCGGGCTGCTGAAGCTCGCAAAGCCGCTTGGTCAGGGCGACTTCGTGGAGATTGGCTTCCAGACCAAAGTTGGAGCCGTGATCGGCATGGCAGAAATGCTGGCGCCGACCCGCAAGGCGACCGACGGAATTCTCCAGCCATTTCGTTTTATTGCGCTGGGTGATGACGATCATCGCAATTTGCGGATGGCGGTCCAATCCGTGACGGATCAGAGTTTCCTGGGAACGAACAGCGCTCCGGTTACGGCCTCCAAGTCACTTTTTTAGTCGAGAAGAAGGTTCACGGGGACACTGCGGTCGCCGGTTAGGGATCGCTGCGACCGCTGCACCGCTGCCATTTGATCGCAACAACACGATTGAATGGGCTACCGACTTTTTGCCTCGATGTGCATCCGGTGGAGGACTACCTCGCTATACTGTTTGAAGTGAGTACACCGGCCGGCACCATTCGAGAGACCACTACTCAGTCTGAAGAAGAGACGATCGCTTTCGGCGAAGGCCTGGCGAGTCTTCTCTCTCCTCCTAAGCTCGTATTGTTGCGTGGTGATTTGGGAGCCGGAAAGACGACGCTGGTAAAGGGCATCGCGGCGGGATTTTCGGCAGCCTCTGAGGACGAGGTTACCAGCCCCACCTTCACACTTATCCACGAGTATCGCGGACCCGCCGCGACCCTCTACCACATCGACCTTTATCGTGTGGATACCCCCCGTCAACTTGAGACGCTCGGTCTCGATGACCTGTTCGCGGAAAACAGCATCCTACTGATAGAGTGGGGTGAGAAGTTCCCGCGCTTCGTGCAGGAGTGCGACGTCGAAATCTCGCTAGAGAAGATCGGCGAGCGAGAACGTCGAATTCGCGTAAATACCCGCTAGTGTTGCAGCCACGCCTTTGACGCCTGGGGGTTAGGAATCGTGAGAAATCGGGCAATGCTTGCAGTCTGCGTGCTCGCGCTCGCGCACCTGTTGGTGGCGCAACAAGGATTTGGTTCGGAGCAGAATCCCGGTCAGACGCCGAAGAGTCCGCCGCCATCTTCTTCCGGAAGCTCGACACCAGACGCGTCGACGAAACAGCAGCCTGCCAGTACGGACCAGACGAAGCAAGTTCCCGACGCTCCATCCCACCAGAAGTCGCAGCAAGAGATCGAAGCGCAGAAGGAGGAGCAGTCGTATCGCGTACTGGGAGTGGTGCCGATGTTTGGCACGACAAGCCGCCAGAACGCAAAACCGCTGGCTCCGAAAGAAAAGTTTCACTTGTTTGTACGATCTGCGTTCGATCCGGTGGTCTTTGTCTTAGTAGGGGCGCAAGCCGGCATCAGCCAGGCGACGAACTCGTTTGAAGGCTACGGCCAGGGGGCGGCGGGCTATGGCAAGCGATACGGCGCGGCTTTTGCGGATAGTGTTGACAGCGGCTTTTTTACGAACTTCTTCTATCCCGTTGTTTTTAAGCAAGACCCACGATACTTCCGGTTAGGGGAGGGCAGCAAGAAGCGGCGCATCTTATACAGTTTGGAACAGCAATTTGTAGCGCACAAAGATTCGGGCGGGAGAACATTTCACTTCTCGAATGTGTTGGGGGCGTTCACCGCAGGTGGGATCTCGAACGCCTACTATCCGGACGAAGATCGCGGTTTTGGCTTAACCATGAGCCGGGCTGGGATTTCGTTACTGTATGGATCGTTGGGCGGTGTCTTTAGTGAGTTCTGGCCCGACATCCAGGGCCGGATTATGCACAAGAAGAATGGGAATGCGATGCCGACGGATGTGTCTGCCCAGCCTGCAAGCCCTAATCCTCCAAATCCGCCTTCTAAGAACTGATTCCCGCGATCGTCATTGCCAGCCTTGAGCCGAGTGATGCGCTCTTGCCACTGGGCGAAGGCAGACGCGCGGCGCCTGCCATTCCCTGACGACGGAGAACAAGAGTCCCGACATGAAGAGCACGAGCGCCAGCCAACGGGATGACTTGAGAGGATTCGGCGAAGACTTTGAGGGAATAGGCATGGCCGTGCTCTAGGTCGTTGGGTTTGGTTTGAATCCCATGATGTTGTAGCCGCAGTCGACGTAAAGCACTTCGCCGGTAATTCCGGAGCTTGCGTCGCTGGCGAGAAATACTCCAGTGGAGCCCACTTCTGCAACTTCTACATTGCGCTGCAAGGGCGCCGTTTCGCGATGGGCTTTCAACATATCGCTGAGACCGGAGATGCCGCGTGCAGCAAGGGTTTTGATCGGACCGGCGGAGATCGCATTCACGCGGATCTTCTTCTTGCCGAGATCGAAGGCCAGATAACGAACGCTGCACTCCAGAGCCGCTTTGGCGACGGCCATCACATTGTAATGGGGGACGACTTTCTCGGCTCCGTAATAGGTCATGGTGATGATGCTGCCACCGTCTTCCATAAGAGGGGCTGCGGCGCGCGCCACGGCGATCAGGGAATACACGCTGATGTCGTGAGCGATGCGGAACCCTTCCCGCGTGGTGTCGACGAACTCGCCTTCGAGTTCCTTGGCGGGAGCATAGGCAACGCTGTGAACGACGACGTGCAGCTTGCCATAGCGTTGCTTGAGTTGGGCAAAGAGGCGTTCGATGTCCTCATCCCTGGAGACATCACACATGAAGGCCTCAGCTCCGGGCAGGGAAAGAATGAGATCCTTGGCCTCTTGCTCAAGGCGCTCATTTTGATAGGTCACCGCCAGTTTCATGCCGGCAGCATGCAGGCCTTGCGCGATCGACCACGCAATGGAGCGCTTGTTGGCGACTCCGAAGACGACGGCGTTCCGGCCTTCCAGGTTCCAGGACATGGGCAATTCCTCCGGTCTACGAAACGAAAAGGATAACAGGCAGGAACCGCAGGAATGAAGGCGACCCGTGGCGGGCCGGACCTGCGCTAGTGGCGGTCACCCCGTGCGGTGATACTTCCCCTTGTTTTGTGTTCGACTCGGCGCTACATTCGCGCGTTGCCGGACAATCTGGAGTTCTGTCTCCATTAGTGGAGGTCTCCAATGAAGCATTTTTGGTTTGTGTTGTGGCTCGCGATACCGCTCTGCTGCGAAGCGCAAGTCGAGCGGATCATGATTCCTGCTGGTTCTCCCGAAGATCAGGCACTGCAAACCATCTCCAAAGAAACTGATCCACAGAAGAAAGTTGCGGCGTACGAGGACTTCGTGAAGACGTATGCCTCGAATCCGGCCGCGGTTGCATTCGGCAACTGGCAGCTTGCGCAGTCGTACCAAGGGGCGGGTGATCTTGCCAAAGCGCTCGAATATGGCGACAAGGCCCTGGCAGGCTCTCCACACAATTTCGATATTCTCGTGTCGCAGGCCAATATTGCTCAGCAGATGAAGGACAACGCGAAGGTGATGGACTACGCTGAGCGCGGCGGCGAGGTGTTCCGCGGTATCGGCAAGCAAGGCAAGCCGTCAGGGGTGAGCGACCAGGATTTCGCGACCCAGGCGGCAAACGATCGTGAGGCGGTGAAGAGCTCGTACGAATACCTGCAGGCGGTGGCGTTCAACGCGATCGTCGAAGAAAAAGATCCGAAGGTACGCATGAGCTACATCGAGCGTTTCACGGCCGCGTTTCCCGACTCGAAATATGGCGAGCAGGTTTCGCAATACGCGATGTTCACGCTTGGCCCGGGACAGTTAAACGACCAGGCGCGATTACTGGCATTTGGGGAGAAAAGCCTCGCCAGCAATCCCGATAGCGTGCCCGCGCTTCTGCTATTGGCGAATGCGTACGTGGAGGACACAAAGCCCGCGAGCATCGCGAAATCGGTAACGTATGCGCAAAAGGTGATAGTGCTTTCGAAAGGAGAAGCACCAGACGCGGAGCGCTCGCAGAAATTATCGGCCGGCGTCGCGCATTCCACTCTGGGATTTGCTTACATGAAGCAGGATAAGACTGCCGCGGCCGTGCCCGAATTGAAGTCGGCAGCCGCCTTGCTCAAAGGGCAGGACGAGGTAGCGTACGCAACATCTCTCTATCGGCTCGGCTATGCCTATGCGAAGTTGAACAAGAAGGCTGACGCGATCACAGTGCTTAACGAAGCGATCAAGGTGCCTGGACCGCTGCAACAACCGTCGAAGGATCTTTTGAGTAAAGTAGAGTCAGCAAAGCCAAAGGCGAAGTAAGTACGGGAATTTCAGGGTTTGACCAAGGCGTCGGAGAGAAGTTTTGCCTTGTTCGCCAAGCTGGCGGCGCGTGGTAGGTCGCCTTCATTCTCTGCCAGTTTCGACTGCTCGACGAACTTCCGAATCTGATCGACGGTTTCCTGCTCATTCGCGTTTAGTTGGCGAGCGGAGAGTTTCGCCAGATTCTCGTCGGTTTGTGTGATCAGGGTGCTGGTTGCGGAGCGGCTCTTCGCCGCTTGTTCCTCGGTCATGCTCGGCGAGATCTGAGTAGTGGGTTCGTCGGTTCCCCCGCGAGAGACCACCTTTTTCTTCGGAGACTGGTCGGCTGGGGTCGAAGCAGATTCCTTTTCCTTTTTCTTTTTCTTTGCAGACTTTGCTTCTGGAGCGGACTTTGGCTTTGCAGTGTTCTCGCTGCTGGGCGCAGAGCCGTCGGAACCTGGCGGAGTTTGTTGCGCAGGAGATGAGTTAGGGCTGTTCTGTCCCGCGCTTTGCGATTCCTGCTGGAAGAGAAGGGAGTATCGATCGCTGCCTGCATCTCCAAGCGCGGAGACGCATAGCAGCATGCACGTTCCGAGTATGCCGGCCAGAAACATACTTTAGGTGTGATGCCGAGAGCCGCAGGTGCGGCTGATCAAGATTGTAGCGCCGGACGAAGGCCTGTGCCCAACTAAGTTGGGTATATCCGCGGAGAACCTATCTATCACAATCCACGATACTTATGGCGTTCTAACGACAGCTTCTCGCGTCGCATCCAGAGACGATTCCGCTAGCGGAAGCCTGAGCCGGAATGTGGTGCCCTTGCCTTCGACGGTTTGGAAGTCCACTGAGCCGTAGTGCCACTGCAGCACCTGGTAGGTTTGAGCCAGGCCGATGCCGCTACCCTCTGCCTTGGTCGTGAAGTACAACTCGAAAATCTTGTCTTGCACTTCGGGGGAGATTCCACCACCGGTGTCGATAATCTCGGTGGTGACGATGCCCTCGTGACGACGCGCACGAATGGTGAGAGTGCCTCCGTCTGGCATTGCCTGAATTCCATTGATGACAACGTTCAGCATGGCCTGCTTCATAAAGTCGGTGTCGACTTTTACCATCAGCGGGCCCTGGAGCAGATCACGAAAGACCTTTACACCGTGCTGTTCGGCATCGGGCTGAGCTAACAGAGCCACATCCTCGAGCATGGCACCGAGGTCGATCTCTTCGAGCTGGAGGTCGCGTCGCGGATAAATGTCCATCAGGCGCTGCACGAGGCGATCGAGTCGACGGATCTCGCTATCGATGATGTCTACGTGGCGCCGCGTGCCGGGATCGATCTGCTGCAATTTGTTCTGAAGAAGATGTAAATGGAGCACGATCGCGTTGATGGGGTTCTTGAACTCATGTCCCACACCGCGGGTGACGCGACTACTCGCCGAGAGGCGGCGCGACATCTCAATCTCGTCTTCAATTCGGCGGACAGATTCGGTATCCCGCATGATCAGCAGGGCCCCAATCTGGGTTGACTTCTCATGGATGAAGTCGAGAGAGGCCTGGAGCGTGCGGCCTCCGGTCGAACGAGTCTCGCGCTGGCCGAAGCCACGCCCGCGACGGAATGCATCATTCACCAATAGGCCCAGTGGGGCGTCCTCGCTGAAGACTTCGCGGGCAGGCCGTCCCAGCAATTCACCGCGGGGGCGGTTCAAAAAACGTTCGACTGAAGCGCTAACCAGAACAACGCGGGAATCGCGGGTGAAGAGCATCAGGCCGTCCTGAAGGTTGGCCATGAGGTGATCGACGTTGTCCTTCAGAGCGGAGAAGATTTCTTTCGCATCGCGAACTTGACGGCCCAAATTTGCGATTTTGAGCGTGACCAAGCCAAGCTCGTCGCCGGTGGTTTCAAGGACTGGAGCAGCATCGCCCGAGACGTCGTCCAAGTTGCGAGCGATTTTCTTCAGCGGGCCCAAGGCAAGGTTGGAGATGAAAGCCGCAAGCACGAAGGAGAGCAGGATCGAGCCCACAGAAAAGACGACCGCATGACGCAGAGGCTGTGAAATGGCTTCGCGAAGCAATACGGTGGAGATGCCGATGCGGACGGTTCCGAAGGGATGGTTGTCGAGATCGATAGGGTAGGCGACGTCGTAGACCGCCGGCGGACTGTAGATCATGCGCAGCTGGTCGAGGAAGCGCGCCTTCATGACCTGATCGAATTGCGGTCTTGGGGAGAGAATCCGATCCATTTTGTCGGGATTGCTGTGCAGCACGGCGCGGTCGTCGCGATCGACAATGGCGACGTCGTAAGCGAACGAGAAATTTCCGATAACGTATTCCAACTCCTCTTTAAGGGTAGTGTCGGTCTTGAGATATTCCTCAATCCAGATCTGAACTTTCTTGGGGTTGTCGGTGTCGATCCGCGTGCTGGCGATGTCAGGAACGATGTTGCCCGCAACATTCGCAACGGCGCGTGTCATGAGGTCGGCTTCTTCGGAGACGGTTTTCAGGCGCTGCCGGAGGACCTGCGAGACATACAGATAGGAGAAGGTGGCGACCATCACAGTCACCATCAAGGTAATAACTAAGACGATCGTCGTCTTTCTTCGCATGAAGAAGGCGCTACCCCGGGACCCGCTAGTCTTCTTTCATTGCGGCCGCGTCGGCCGCAGCGCTGCCATACTCTTTCAGCTTGTTGTGCAGCGTCTTCAGACTGATCCCTAATATCTCCGCTGCCCGGGTCTTATTGTTGCTGGTGGACTCGAGCGTTTTCAGGATTAAGAGCTTTTCGGCTTCCTCCACGGTCGTGCCCACACCCAAGCGCACGGCGTTGGGATCATTGGCAGCGGCGCGTGCGGTGACCTGACCGAATCCCGGTGGCAGGTGCTTGGTCTCGATGACTGCGCCTTCACAGATAATGACCGCGCGTTCGAGAGTGTTTCTCAGTTCTCGAACGTTCCCAGGCCAAGCGTAATTGTGAAACTGATTTAAGACGGCTTCGCTGACGGTGGCCACTTTGCGGCTATGCTTTGCATTCATCTCTGCCAAGAGAGTCTGGACCAGCTCCGGGATATCCTCTTTGTGCTCTCGCAGCGAAGGCATGTGGATGTTGAAGACGTTCAGACGGTAATAGAGATCGTTGCGGAGTTGCCCTTGAGCGACCGCCTCGTCGGGAACTTTGTTGGTTGCGGCCAGCACGCGTACGTCCACGGCGGTTTCCACCTTACTGCCTAAGCGGCGGAGCTTACGGTCCTCCAGCACGCGCAGTAGCTTTGCCTGGGTACCGACGGGCATTTCGCCAATCTCATCCAGCAGCAAGGTGCCGCCTTCGGCCAATTCGAAGCAACCGGTGCGGCGCTCGAGTGCGCCGGTGAAGGCGCCTTTTTCATGGCCGAAGATTTCGCTTTCGATCAACGTCTCCGGAATTGCCGCACAGTTGATGGGTACGAATGGCTTGGAACGCCGCGGACTGAACTCGTGAATAGTGCGGGCCACCATTTCTTTACCGGTGCCACTTTCGCCCGTAATGAGCACCGAGGCGGTGCTGGGGGCAACCATATCTATGAGGCGAAATATCTCCTGCATCTTGCGGGATGGCCCCACCAGTCTGCCGAGCGATCCGACATCGCGCAGCTTCCGCTTGGTGGCTTCGAGTTCCACACGCGTTCCCAATAACTCGGACGCATTTTGGAGAATGGTCTTCAGTCGATTGGCATCGATCGGCTTGGTGATGTAGTCATAGGCACCCATCCGCATCGCTTGCACCGCGTTGTCGATCGTGCCCTGGGCGGTTACTACGATTACAGCGGTGGTCTGGGTCTGGCCGGACAGCTTTTCGAGCAACTCCATGCCGCCCATACGCGGCATCTTCATATCTGTGACTACGATAGAGGGGAGCCATTGGGTTACTTTATCCAGCGCCTCAAGCCCGTCATTCGCGGTTTCGACCCGGTACCCCCAGCCGGAAACCAGTTCGGCCAGACCGGTTCGTTCATTCTCCTCATCTTCGGCGATCAGTATTTTTTCGTGGTTCATAGGGAACTGTCGGTTGCTGCCAGTCATCATAGCCCGGGCGAAACGTTCCTTAAGCAAGCAAATGGCGGGTTCGAAGAAATCGCTCCGAACAAATCTGTAGGACGCTGCGGGCCTCTTGACTGTAACGCGTTCAGCGGCCCGATATCAAACTGAGACTATGGGTTTTTTTGGGGAAAGCCATTGCTATCGTTGGGACATAGGGTAATATTCTGCGTTCCAATGTTTCGCTTTGCGGAATGATTGCTGTAGAATTTGCCGTCATGAGTAAGCACCCCACCGCAGTTTAGGTCCCAGGTATCGAGTCGCGGTCAGAACACACTGACCGTCATGATAATCGCTAGCAGTCAAGCGTTGATTGGTCTAGTTCCGGAGGATTACATGTCACTTTGTTGCGATTCACGAAAGGGTGTGCGTCGATCCGCGTGCCTTTTATTGTCGCTTCTTGCATTTTGTACTGCTGCTCTGGCCCAGC
>AR_comb_assmDRAFT_10195306_pt1 | contig 13352 bp, 10 predicted proteins | sample ArasoioldDNA_FD_10543 | JGI IMG/M metagenome (IMG submission 10543) | reverse complement strand
CTTTCAACGAAGAAATCCGCCAATAACGGAACGTCTTCCATCCTTTCACGTAATGAAGGCAGATGAATACTAATTACATTCAACCGGTAATATAGATCTTCGCGGAATCTTCCATCTTTTACTAATCCAAACAAATCGCTGTTTGTTGCAGCGATGATGCGCACATCAACATGAATGGTTTCAACTCCGCCCACACGCATGAATTCCTTTTCTTGAATCACGCGAAGAAGTTTTGATTGCGTATCCGGATTGATATTTCCAATTTCATCAAAAAAGATGCTGCCGCCATCAGCAATTTCAAATAATCCTTTCTTTGAAGAAATTGCTCCGGTAAATGAACCTTTCATGTGTCCGAACAAATTGCTTTCCAAAAGATCCGGCGGCAGACTTCCAGAATTCACAACCACAAAAGGTTTTCCGGCGCGCGTAGAATGAAAATGAATTGCTTTGGCGATTAATTCTTTACCGGTACCACTTTCACCAGTAATTAAAATTGTGCTGCGGCTTGGCGCAACTTGCGAAACAAGATCAAAAACTTTTCGCATTTGTTCGCTGTGGCCCACAATATTTTCGAACCCATAAATTCCTTTGAGCTGCGATTTCAGATTTTTGTTTTCTCGCAGCAATGCTTTTTGCTTAATAGCTTTTTGAACTGCAAGCATTACTGCATCATTTTTGAATGGCTTGGTAATGTAATCGAACGCACCTTGCTTCATACATTCAATTGCATTTTCAAGCGAGGCGTAGGCGGTAACCATAATGACTGGAATATCAGGATCGGTTTTGCGGAGCTCGTGGAGAGTCCCCATCCCTCCGATGCCGTTCATCATGACATCCAAAATCACGGCATCATATTCACGATCGCGAGCCATTCGAAGACCATCTTCACCGGAAGGGCTGAAGTCAGCTTGATATCCTTCAGTCTTCAGTAAATGTTGAAAAATCTCGCGAACGACATCTTCATCATCAATCACCAGAATACGCTCTGGACTGCTCATGCACTTCCCTCTTCATCGGTATCTTTATTTGAAAATGTGTTCCCTTGCCTTCTTCGGAAAACACGTCGATGGAGCCCTTATGCTCCTGGATGATGGTGTAAGTGATCGCAAGTCCAAGGCCCGTACCCTTGAAAGCTTTTTTGGAAAAGAACGGCTCGTAAATGCGTTTTAATGTTCTTTCATCCATACCGACGCCTGAATCAACAATGTTGATCAAAACCTGGCCCCCATCCGTTTCAGTACGCACCAGCAGGCGTCCCCCTTGCTGCATTGCATCTCTGGCATTCAAAAATAAATTCGTGAATACCTGTTGCAGCTTCCCTTCATTTCCTGATACTGCCGGATTTGATGAATCAAATTCCTGAACAATTTCGATGGGTAAATCTTTGAAATGCGGTTTGAGCAATAACAAAGTTTCATGTAACAAACCATTGATATCTATCTGTTCAACTTCTGCAGGTTGCTCGCGCGAAAGATCTAGCAAGGTGTTGATTATTTTTGAAGCACGAAAAGTTTGTTGCTCAATTTTTTGCAAAATGTCTCGCGTTTCAGGCTGAGAATTCAGCTGATGTTCCAGCATTTGCGTGTAGCTGGAAATTCCAGTTAATGGTGTATTCACTTCATGCGCTACGCCGGCAGCCAGAAGTCCTAATGCCGAAAGCTTTTCGTTTTGCGTAAGTTGTTCTTCTAACTTTGCTTGATGAGTTACGTCATCGAGAATCAGGATCGTACCGTATTCCATATCAGATTCGTTGATTAACGGTACAAATGATAAGTTCATGACCGAATCTTGTCCTTTAAAATTCTCAGCCAACGTTTTATAAAAACGTGTGCCTTCCAATTTCTTGCGCGGACTCTTTAAATTGTAATTTTTGTATCGATCAACAATTTCTATCGGGAAGATTTCTTCCAGCCTGCGGCCTAAAATTAAAACCCGATTTGTTCCTAAAAATGATTCCATTGATTGATTGCACGCTACGACTTTGCCGCTTTCATCCAGTGTGCAAATTCCAACATTTAAGCTCAGCAAAATATTTTCGTTAAAGTTCTTCAGCCGTTCCAATTCATCCGCTTTATTTTTCAACGTGAAGAACAACCGGTGATTTTCAATTACGATTGCAAGCTGGTTTGACAATGTAACAAGCAGATCTAAATCTTCACTGGAGAGATAATCTCCTTTTTCTTTCTTCGATACCCCGATTATTGCAACGATGTTGTGTTTAAAACGACATGGTATGAAGTAATTCAAATTTAATTCGCGCAAAATTTTTTCATCTTCCAGCAATTCAGCGTCCAGGTTGAAATGGGAATCAACAAACACAAACGGATCTGTAGATAACGCCGTTAAAAATCCGGAACCAGGATTCATTGCTTTGTCCGGATTTGTGGAAGACTCAAATCTGTTGAGTCCGGTTTTTAAGAAAAGCTCAGCTCGCTCAGTCTTGAACGTAGAAGAAATGTGTTTGAGCAATGAACCGGAAAGTTGATCGATATCGAGTGATGAAGTCATTTCCCGATAAAACTGAACAAGGGTACGTCTGTAGTCATAACTATCTTTGTAATAAACACGATCAACGACTGATCGGACGCGGTCGCGCAACGGTTGAAACAGCAAGGCAGCAAGCAGTGTCGTTAGCGATGCAATTGCAACTGTGGTGAATTGTGTTGCGTCCGGCATCAAAAATTTCACTGTCGAAACCGTCAGCATCAAATACATTCCAAAGAGAACCAGGGTGGTCAGCGTGTAGATCATTCCGCGTTTGATGATTATGTCGACATCCATTAAGCGGTATTTGAATAAGGCGTAAGTTAAAGAAAGCGGAATTAGAATTTGCGGCATTAATGCAGCTTCCAGTGCTTGATTTGGAACCCGAACGACAAGTGAGAAAAGCCAAAGAATTGAAAATGGACCAAAGCCTGCAACGATTCCTGCCAGAACCAGCTTTAACTGTTTTCTTTGAATAATATCTTCTGATTTGGCATATGAATAAAACAGGACCAATGTTCCAGCAAAGAGTCCCAGGAATAGGTAAAGAATTTCAAAATTCTCGAACGCTAGATAACCTTCAATACTTGCGACATAAGGGCTTTGTGGCTGGAAAAAATAAAACAGTGTAAAAAGAATTCGCGCAGTGATGAAAATAACTGAAGGCAAATAAAGCAAAAATAATCGATCACGTGAAATCCATTGGCGTTGACCGGGAAAATAAAATGCAAAGTGCAGGAATAATGGCGGCAGTAACAACAGGAAAATTTCATCTCCCCAGAAGAAAATCCAATCCAGAGTATCCAGTTTTCGTGTAAACGAAAAAACATACGCGCCGAAAAATGCGAGACAAAGGAAGAAAAAGTGCAATGCGAAAGAACGGCTATGACTTTTCAGGAAAGCGAAAACGCCGATTGCAAGAATGATAAAACCGACTGAAGCGAGATAAAAATAAAAACTGTTGGTCCGAACTTTAGGAGTTACCAGGGCAACAAAAGATTCGCTGCCGCGAACCAGATCGTATTGCAGTGGGCGTCCCGCTTCCATTTCGCGGGCGGTAATTGCACCAACATCTTGCGGAATTCTGATCTTGTGGAAATTAATCGCGACTAGCTGGTCGCCTTTTTGAATACCAGCAATAGCTCCAGCTGAATCCTGAGAAGCTGAATCAGAAACGACAACACCGCGGAAGAAGATCCATTTCACGCCATCGGTTACTGGTTTTGCATTCCATTGGGCGGCGAAGTTCAGCGCGCCCAGTGTTGCCATGGCTAAGGCAAAAACCAGGATGAGCGCCTTAACGCCTTTGGAATGAGAAAGACTTTCCTTCAAAGCAAAAATCTCCTAGCCCCGTTGTCTGCAAATGCTATACCACTAAAGCACTATATTGCCTATCCTCGTAAGTAGCTCCAAAATAAGATAATAACACTTTTATTCAAAAAATGTATTCTCGTAGCATTCAAAAGTTTGAATTATTCGGAAATACGATTCAGAGAATTGGTTGAGCCCCTAAATTATAGATGCTAAAGCGGTTGCCGTTAGAACTGAACTAACACACCGCCGGCGATGACTCTTGGTTGGTCGTATTCTAGAGCGCGGTAATAATCAGCATTTCCAGAAGCTGCTTGAGCATGATCCAGGATATTTTGAATAGCAACAAGGAATTTCAAATCCGTTTCAGAAAATACTTGGAATGGAATACCTTGATAAACTTCCACGTCCAAAGCTGAAAGAGCACCGGTTGCGTTCCGCCCAAAAATCAACGGGCTTCCAGAACTCCATTTCCAGTTTGCAGCTACGCGAGTATTCGTTTGTTGAATGTCTGCGCGGATTCCGGCTTCAACATCATGATAATTTTCTGATTTTTCTCCTGGCCGGAAATACATCTGTCTTTGTGAAAACGTTCCCTTCTCTACAATGTAAACCGGAATTGTTTGAGTAATGTTGTAACTCGCGCGAGCGGTTAGCAGATGGGAAAGCCGTTTTTGAAATTCTGTTTCTATTCCGTGCGATTCCTGATCGCGCGAATTAAAAATTACAAATGGCCTCAACGATTGCAACTGAATGCTTACTGGCGTGTTGCGAACATCCACTGTTGCAACTTTGTCCTGAACATTTTGATATGTATAAACAACTGCAAAATGATAATTATCATGGACCACATTAATTCCAGATTCAAAACCTTGTGCGATTTCCGGAACGAGCGAAGTACCGTAAGGAACAAACGCAATCTCATGAACATAAGAATGCAGATCATCCTGCTCTGGCGCGAAATTACCAGGAGCTGATGCATTGCGGAAGAATGTTCCGTGAATCGCAACACCAGGACCTAAATCAATCGAAGCGCCTAGATGTGGAGAGTAATGAACCGCATCCCGCAAATAACCGTAATAATCGAAACGTACACCATATCCAATTTGAACGTGATCCATCAACGACCATTGATCATCAACACTGAGGTTCGTGATCCATCGGCTATCTTCAGCTGATTGCTCGTCGGGTGACTGAACGAATCGAGCAATTCTCTGGCGGCTGACAAGTTCAGGATATTCCGCAAAAATCAGATCATTTGCGGAAAAATTCACATTCAGATCATGATTGTAAAGTTCATAATTAACGCCGCCGCGTGCTAAATAACTGGAGTGAAATCCATCTAAATAATTGCCATTAAAATTCCAGCTGCCGGTATCTTCTAATCTTCCTTGAACAGCGAACTGAGCCATTTGATGCGTCAAAATATCCTGACTCCCGCTGCCAAGACTTAAATAGGAAACTTCACCTTCAATTCCATTCGATTGTTGGAAACTGCGCAGCGCGGCAAGTAATCCATCACTTTGAGGAGCTTGATCATCGGTAGTGGCTCCAACTTCATCCCGCAGCGGATTTCTTTCCGCCATCTTGATGGTCCATTTGAAACGTTCCCAGCTATTGTTATCTTTCATCTCTTGCGCGGATAACAACGGCCGGATGTCAATGAAAGTTGGTGAACCGGAAACAACTTCAACACGCTTGAACATGTTCTTCATCGATTCGGCATCAACTGTAATTAAATAAAGTCCGGGCAAAAGATTTGATAGTTGGAATTTGCCTTCTTTATCAGTTACGGTGCGCGCAACTTCACGCAGCAAGATCGAATCGACAAGACGAACTGTGACGCCTTCGCTTGCAATCTTGCCACCGATAAACGTTCCAACAATGCTAGACTTTTCCGGAACGTTCGCGCCGATCGCAAATTGCGAACACACGACAAGCGTAATCAGGAGTGTGAGTTGAATTACTCTGCGACGCATCATTCTGAAGCTAATAACCCAGTTAGAATTATAGGTTGACAATGAAAAAGGTGTCAAGCAAACAAAATACAATTCTGGTCTTTACCAGGGGTACAAGTTTCGGACAGGTTAAAACCAGATTACGGCCATATTTGAATGAATTCCAATTAATGGAATTGCATCTGGCCTTTTTGCAAGACACGCTCGAGAAAGTCAAATTGTTAAACATAGACGGATATCTCTATGTAGTGGGTGAATCAAATTTTCATTTCAAAAATTCTTTTCCAATTTTTGAGCAGAACGGCATGGATCTTGGCTCGCGATTATTCAATGCATTTGAAGCACAGTTTAAAAAATATGACCGAATTGTTGTAATTGGTACAGATTCACCAGATCTGCCATCCGAACGTATTCAAGAAGCATTCCTGTCACTTGAAAATCATGATGCAGTGATTGGTCCAACTGAAGATGGTGGGTATTACCTTTTGGGACTTTCAAAAATGATCCAGGCAGTTTTTGAAAATATTCCATGGAGCAGCAATGAAGTATTTCAAAAAACGTTAGATCGACTTCATGGATACAGCACTCATGTTTTGAAAAAACATTACGACATTGATGTGATTGAAGATTTACTGTTATTGAAAAAAAATCTGGGAAAAAATAAATCGCTTGCGCCGCATGCTCAAAAATGGTTTGAAGAAAATAAAGCGACGCTTACAGCTCTGCCAGATGACAAGCAGCAAAGTGCCCCGGAGTGATTTCGCGGAGCGGTGGTTCTTCGTTTTTGCATCGATCAATTGCAATTGAGCATCTTGGATGAAAATGACATCCTGAAATCGTACGCGATGTGCTTGCAATTTCACCTTTCAAATTTTCACGCTTCTTTTTAATTTTGGGATCGGCCACCGGAATTGAAGCCAACAAAACTTTTGTATATGGATGCAATGGATTCTTGAACAACTCTTGACTGGAAGCAAGTTCAACAATTTTTCCAAGATACATTACCGCAATCCTGTCACAAAAATGTTGAACCACACTTAAATCGTGAGCGATGAACAAAAACGTAAGCTTTAATTTTTGTTGAAGTTCTTTAAGCAAATTCACAATTTGAGCCTGGACAGAAACATCCAAAGCGGATACAGGTTCATCAGCAACAATCAGTTTTGGATCCAGAGCAAGTGCACGCGCAATTCCGATCCGTTGCCGCTGACCTCCACTGAACTCATGAGGGAATCTTTTCATTAAAGATGCATCAAGTCCTACCATATTTAGCAGCTGCGCAACTCGATCAAGTCTTTGATTCTTATTTCCGGTGCGATGAATCACCAGTGGCTCTTCAAGGATTCTGGAGACTGTCATGCGTGGATTTAATGAGGCGTAAGGATCTTGAAAAATCATTTGCATGTGACGCCGCATCATTCGTAATTGATATTTGTCCAGTGCCAACAAATTGCGATCGTCAAACCAAACTTCACCAGCAGTGGTTTCAATTAAACGTAAAATGCAGCGTCCGGCTGTAGTTTTTCCGCATCCTGATTCTCCAACTAATCCCAATGCTTCGCCTGGTGCGATCGAAAATGAAATGCCATCCACAGCTTTTACAATTTGACGATTTTGGGCAAACACTCCGCGGGAGGCCGAATAATGTTTGGTGAGATTTTTAACTTCTAAGAGTTTGTCCATTTATAACAGCTAACGCGATGCTGCGGATTGATCCAAATAATTTCTGGATATAATTCAGTGCAACGATCCATCCGGTCCGAACAACGATCATAAAAACTACACCCCGGTGGAAGTTTCATTAAATCAGGAACGGAACCTTCGATCGCTTTTAATCGATCTCGTTTTGTTCCATCGGTTTCTATTTTTGGAATCGAATCAAGAAGTCCAATTGTGTATGGATGACAGGGACGTTCAAAAATTTCCAGCACCGGTGCTTCTTCAACAATTTTTCCTGCATACATCACAATCACACGATCTGCAGTCTCGGCAATAACGCCCAATGCATGAGTGATCAACAGAATCGAAAGTCCATATTCATTTCTTAACTGATTCAATAATTCCAAAATTTGCGCCTGGATAGTTACATCTAAGGCGGTGGTTGGTTCATCTGCAATGATCAAAGCAGGATGACATGCAATCGCCATTGCAATCATCACCCGTTGCCTCATTCCGCCACTCATCTGATGCGGATAATCTTTTATTCGCGTTGCAGCATCAGGAATGCGTACGCTTTGGAACAACCGGATTGTTTCAGCTAACGCTTCTTTGCGCGCCAGGCGTTTATGGAGAATCAAACTTTCAGCAACTTGATCACCAACAGTCATTACCGGATTTAAGGAAGTCATCGGTTCTTGAAAAATCATTGATATTTGATTTCCGCGAACCTGTTGCATTTCGCGTTCTGAAGCTTGAATCAAATTCTTTCCGCGAAAATTAATTTCACCGGAAACAATTTTGCCGGAAGGAGCTAGTAGCCGGAGAATGCTTAAAGCAGTAACACTCTTACCGCATCCTGATTCACCAACCATCCCCAAAATTTCCCCGGGCTGGATATCAAATGAAATTCCATCAACTGCCCGCAATGCACCATCTTCAGTAAAGAATTGGACCTTTAGATCACGCACCTGGAGCAGCGGATCGCTCATACGATTGAAGCCTCGCGATACTCTCCAAAATGCTTTCGTAATAGATCGGAAATTTCTCCCAGAGTTACATAAGATTCCAGGGCTTCAATCAACGGTTCCATAATATTTTCCTGGTGTAAGACTGCATCTTCAATTGCTTTTAATCCCTGCTCCACTTTTTTGGAGTTTCTTCTTTTACGCAACGCCTGAAGACGCTCAACTTGTTCACGTTCTACGCGCAAATCAATTTGCAGAATTTCACGAATCGGTTGTTCTTCTTGCCGAAATGCATTCACGCCCACTACGATTGCACGCTGATCTTCGAGAGCCCTGGCATAACGATAGGCGCTTTCCTGAATTTCCTTTTGAACGAATCCTGCTTCAATTGCTTTTAACATTCCGCCCAGGGCATCAATGCGGTCAATGTAATCTTGCGCTTTTTGCTCTATTATATCTGTAGTACTTTCAATATAGTATGATCCGGCTAGTGGATCAGCGGTTGATGGCACGCCAGATTCATAAGCAATGACTTGCTGAGTTCGCAACGCCAGTAAGGCCGAAGCTTCGGTGGGTAGCGCCAGAGCTTCATCCCAGGCATTTGTATGAAGCGATTGAGCTCCGCCTAGAATGGCGGAAAGCGCCTGCAAAGTAACCCTGGCAACGTTTGTCTGTGGCTGCTGCGCGGTCAGAGTTGAACCCGCGGTTTGGGCATGAAATCTTAACTGACAAGAACGCTCAGATTTTGCATTGAATCTTTCTTTCATAATGCGCGCCCACATCCTTCTGGCTGCGCGAAATTTTGCAACCTCTTCCAGCAAATTATTATGAGCATTAAAAAAGAACGACATTCGCGGAGCAAAATCATCAACATTCAATCCTGATTGAATTGCCGCTTGAACATAGGCGATTCCATTTGCAATTGTGAACGCCACTTCCTGAACGGCATCACATCCCGCTTCACGCACGTGATATCCGGAAACGCTGATCGTGTTCCAGCGAGGAACATTCTTGCTGCCATACTCCATGATGTCGGTCACAAGTTTTATGGAAAAAACCGGTGGGTAAATGTAAGTGCCTCGGGCAATGTACTCTTTCAAAATATCGTTTTGAACCGTTCCGGAAATTTGATCCAGTGCAATCCTGCGTTTTTTTGCAACAGCAACATATAGCGCGAGAAGTATGAACGCTGTCGCATTGATAGTCATGCTAGTACTGACTTTATCCAGCGGGATTTCATCAAACAGACGTTCCATGTCTTCTAACGAATCAATAGCAACGCCAACTCTGCCCACTTCGCCGCGTGCCAATTCATGATCGGAGTCATATCCCATTTGCGTTGGCAAATCGAAAGCTACACTCAATCCAGTTTGTCCTTGCTTGAGTAAATAGCGAAAGCGGCGGTTTGTATCTTCAGCTGATCCGAAGCCTGCATATTGACGCATCGTCCAGAAACGATTCCGGTACATTGATTTTTGAATTCCGCGGGTGAAAGGAAATTCACCAGGATCTGCTAACTTTTGTGAATATTCCCATTCAGCCAGATCTTCAGGTTTGTAGTACTCTTTGACTTTTTCTTGAAACGAAAACTCATGTGCGGCTTTCGGAGTTTTTGGATCTTCGGCCATAACAATTTCAGTCTAGCATATGGATGGATTGAACCACGTTCCATTTCGATATAGATTCATTTCAAAATTTAAGGTCAAGGAGCAATACATGGCAAAGAAAAAAAATGACAAAGGTGCAAGAGTTTATAAACGGATCGATCTCATTGGGATAAGTACCGAAAGTTTTGAAGATGCCATCAATAACGCGATTTCAAAAGCATCGGAGACTCTAAGCGGTTTGAGCTGGTTTGAAGTGAAAGAACTTCGAGGTTCAATTGCCAATTCGCAAGTGAAGGAGTATCAGGCAACAGTAGTTCTTAACTTTGAAGTTCAGTAACAGGTTCGGCTTTTTGAACTAAGTCACGGCGGCGATGCAATTCCGCATTTAATTCGCATCCAAGCAAAAGCGAGACTGAAGTTAAATACATCCAGATCATCAAGATCAGGAAAGCTCCCAATGTTCCATAAGTTTTATTGTATTGGGGAAAATTTCGGAGATAGACTCCAAATAAATTTGTAAAGAAAAACCACAATATTGAAAATGATACTGCCCCCGGCAAAACTTCTTTTACTTTTTGTCTGACGTTTACCAACAAAATGTAAACGAGTGCAATCAGGAATGTGATTACAACAAATGCTCCGGGCAATCGAAAGTAGCGGATGAATACAGCAATGTTCACATATTTTCCAATGCTGGTTTCAATAAAGTGCGCGACCTGTAATCCGAGTAGAAGAAGGCTGAGCGCAACCCCGATTAAAAATGTTGCAAGAATGGCAGCAGCGAATGAAAGCAGACGTAATTTCCAAAAAGAGCGTGTTTCCTCAATTTTGTAAGCGCGTTTAAAACTTTTGTTCAGTGTCATCATAAAGGCGGACATCGTCCAGGTCGTTCCAATGAAACCGAGAGTCAAGATTCCTTTGGTGTGTGCTGCAGCAATTTCTGCAATTTGATTTCGGATTACGGTATAGATTTCAAATGGAAGGAATGTTCCGAGAAAGTAAACAATGGAATCAAAAACCTGGGGATTTCCGCTGAGAATACTGAGGATTGCGACAACCAGAATCAGGCCTTGAACAAATGCAAACATTAACTGAAATGCGACTTCACCGGCCATTCCCCAGCAATCATCTTCATTTGCTTTACGTATTACATGAAAGAGAAAACCGAAATGTTTAATGAGAAAGCGCTTCATCTCAATAACTATTGAGCCTTAAAATCTTTCTGATGGTACATTCGTTTTTATTAAAAGGATAGTGGAGTATAACTTGAAAAATTCGAGAATGTTATGGACCTGATTCTCCACTGGATTGTTGTTTTCTTATCAGTGTTCGCGGCATTCGTGCCGATGGTCGTCTATCTGTTCGTGATCTGGTGGCTGGATCGTTATCATCGTCAACCAGTGTGGCTTGTAGGAAGCGTTTTTTTGTGGGGAGCCTTAGGCGCAATAATCATCGGAGTCACCGGGTCAAGATTTTTTTCGTTCCCTATCGCCATGGTTTTTGGCGAAAAAATTTCCGATGCGGCCGGAGCTGTCATCATCGCACCTTTTGTTGAAGAACTTGCAAAAAGCTGCATCCTGTTGATCGCGATGTTGCGCGCAGAATCAGACGGTCCCGCAGATGGAATTGTTCTAGGGGCTGCGGCTGGTTTGGGTTTTGGAATGACTGAAAATTTTTTGTATTTCACACAGGTCTATGATGCGTCAGGTTTTATGGCGTGGGTACAAAATATTTTTGTTCGCACACTTTACTCAGCAGTAGTTCATTGTGTTTGCACCGCAACAGTAGGAATGGGCATCGGCCTGGCGCGAACATCGAAACGTCCCCACCGGATGCGGATTGCAATCAGTTTCATTCTTACGGCAATGGCCATTCATTCATTCTGGAATGCATCCATGATATTAGGACCGAAACTCGGTAACGCATTTTGGGCAAATACGGCATTCACATTAATGCCGCTATTAGTCTTTCTGCTTTTAGCTGCATATCAGTATTTTTTGTATCGCGAAGGGCAATGGATCCGATCGGAGTTGCAGGAAGAAGTCATGGAAGGAACACTTTCTCCTTCCATTGTGAGTTCATTGGTTTCACCCTGGAATCGATTGCGAAATAGAAACTCTGACCAACGTAAATACATTGATACTGCGATGAACCTTGTGGTGAAAAGACATCAGTGGAAACGTTCAACAGGTTTGAAAAAGGAACGTCTTGCTCTTGCATTAGTTGAACTCCGGTCGCTGTTGAAACAAATGCGATCACCCTTTGAACACGTGTCCTAACATCAGACACCAATGTGGTCGAAATCTTGACGTTTGCCTAAGAAGCTCCTATTATGGCAATTGAGGTTGTCGTCGAGAAGACAACTGGAGGGAACTTTTTTGAGGATTCGAACGACAATATCTGTGAGTGGCATACTACTTGCTACTACAACAGATGAGGAGGTTGAGGCATGTTGGATGCGTTTATCATCGAACGGCTTAAACAAGAGAAAGAGAAAGAAGATATTCAACCGCTTCCTCTAACTCTAGAATTACCAAATCGAGATGAGAAAGAGGAAGAGAAGAAAAAGCGAGAGAAGAAGGACCGCTCGCGAGAAAAGGCTTTGGTGATTCGCTTCTAACTCCTCTCCCAATTTAGCTGTTGGGAATTGGCAATCTTGATATGATGTGAACGGGGGCGATACCCGTGCATCAAGATGCTTTAGATATCATTAACGCCGGAATTGATTCAGTTCGTCCATCCGAATTATTTCCAGCGCTTCTGAAAAATCCTTCCGATCCCAATCTTCTCCGCTGGCAAAATTCCAAAAAACGTTGGTTGCTTTGCCTGGGTAAAGCTGGATTAGCCAGTGCAGAATCCATTTTGCAAGTTGCACCCCCTGCAGATTATTTTGTAGTTTCACCGCACGACAAAATCCCCTCCGCATTGGATCCCAATAAGATTCATTTTGGCAGCCATCCTTTGCCTGATAGGAACAGCTTCTCCGCGGCGGCTCAACTTTTGGATTGGCTGAAGCAAATCCCAGGTGGTTCTGATTTGCTGGTAGTTCTTTCAGGAGGAACATCTTCGTTAGTAGCAAGTCCGGCTGAGGGTATTTCTGAACAGTCGAAGACAATCTTAAATGATCTCTTGATTAAAAGCGGCGCCAGGATTGAAGAAATAAACACCGTTCGAAAACATTGCTCCAAAGTCAAAGGTGGACAACTTGGTTTGGCTGTTCGGCATCTACAAACCATGGTGCTGGTGATCTCTGATGTTGCATCGAATGACTTATCTGCGATCGGTTCCGGCCCGTTCTATGTAGATAATACTACATTTGTAGCAGCAAAACAGATCTTACAGCGCTATGACATATGGGATAAAGTTCC
>AR_comb_assmDRAFT_10066571_pt1 | contig 13352 bp, 11 predicted proteins | sample ArasoioldDNA_FD_10543 | JGI IMG/M metagenome (IMG submission 10543) | reverse complement strand
GGCAGGTTTTACCATTAGAATATCCGCCCCTTCCTTTTCGTCCCGCAAACTGCTGGCAATGGCATCATTTATATTTTGCGGTGAAATTTGATACGTCTTCCTGTTTTTTAATCCTTCGGTATTAGGCGTGGAGTGGCATGCGTCACGGAAAGGTCCATACCATTGCGAGCTAAACTTTGCCGAATAGCTCATGATAGAGACCCTATCATGATTTAACGCGTCAAGAGTACTTCTGATTGCCGCGATGCGTCCATCCATCATATCGCTTGGAGCAATGCAATCTGCGCCGGCATTTGCCAAATGCGCGGCGTATTTACTCAATACTTCAACTGTTTTATTATTCAGCAAAACAGAATGATCCGCATTCAGAATACCGCAGTGGCCATGCATAGTATAGCTGCAAAGACAAACATCTGTCGCCAACCAAAGATCTTCTCCAAAATTCTCTTTTACATTTTTTACTACCGATATGGCAAACGAAAAATCAAAATCGTGCTCTGCTTTAGAAGCGGGAACCGGGAAGAGTAAGAATTTATTGGCTCCGCTATTGATACTCTTTTCAATAGTGTAAAGAATTGTTTCCGCCGTGTCTACTTGAATACCCGGCAATCCCTGCACAGCACGGGGAGCATTAATATCTTCTTCCACAAACAATGGCTGAATAAAACTTTTATGGGAAAGTTTTACTCCGGCTGTGAGCTCACGCATTAATGCCCCACTCCTCAGGCGGCGCTGCGTGACGGGATGGAAGATTCTCTCCATTGTTGAAATGATTTGATTGTTGGAAATACTACGGGATTAATCCCCGCTGTCCTTAATAATGCTGCCGTTTCGCCTGCCGGGCAGCAATGCAATGCCGCTTCCTTAGTCACAGATTTATATTGTTCATACTGGCGATAGCTGGTCCAGAATATTATATCCGCTTTGGCAAAAAAAGATTTGAGCCCCTCATTTTCCTTCTCATTCACGCCATATGTTGCTATCGCGGACCATCCCTTTTGCTGCCAGGTTTGCTCCGATTCTTGATTGGTTAATACGCACACGTCATCAGTGGAAATATCTATCAGGGGCATCGCAAACACGGATCTCAGCGACTCTAATCCTAAAGCATCGGCACAGCCCTCAACCCAAATTCCTTTCTTCGCAAGCTCGAACCACGTCTTAGTGCCGGCAACCCAAACTTTTTTTTGATTTATTTGATCAATGGCATTATTTGAATTACTCTTCGGGTTAATTGCTTTATAGTTTGAAACGTACACTGTCCTTTGCTCGATTTTACGATCGAAGTTGAAATATTCATAATCAAAAAATCTTCCCATCAAGTTGCTTGTATTAAACACAACCTTTTCTTTAGCGCTTATGGACGGCAATTCATACCATTTAGCAAACGCCTGCCCGTCCGAATTTTTCCCGGCAGCATAAACTGTTCGCTTATTGTCATAACCGATTGTCGTAACCCCAAATTTTTGCAAACATCCCCTCCCATATTCAATAGCTATTTTCTTTTCTTTTATACAATCATCTGTCAGTTCATTTTCTCCAATACCTTCCAATATTTTTACAGCTTTTTCAGTAGCGGGATTTGCCTCGGCCACGATTGCTCCCTGGCAAGGAGCGGGCGGGCATTCGACCAAAGGCAAAATCATTATTAGTTTATTAGCCAATAAACCTTTTATAGCGGGCGAATCAACTTCACTGTGTAGTAAGCGATTTAAACCCGCGGTTGCCAGTATAATACCATCATATTCTCCGGAGTCGAGTTTTCTTAGCCTCGTGTCGACATTCCCCCTGATAAATTTTGAGGTAACCGTGAATTCAGGATTTAATTGTGGCAACGCTTTTTGGAGAAAGCCGGTTGCCATCTCCTCGCGACGTGGTGAACAAGTCCCAATTACGAGGCTTTCTCCATTCTTTATCTTTTCGTTGACAGAAGAATGGAATATCGCGACGTCCCTGACATCGTCCCTGTCAACGACCGCAAATACATTTCCACCAAAAAAATGTTCCGCACTCATATCCTTTAATGAATGCACAGCAATATCGGCTTCACCGGTGGTGAGTTTTTCAAAAATTTCCTGTGTGAAAAAATCAGATCCGTCTACGGTTTGTAGTGGAATATCCTGCAAAGAATCGCCGCGACTGCTCCCGGCAATCCTTTCTACCGCCAGGTCAGGAAAAACAGCTTTTATCTTATCCTCCACTATCTTCATTTGAAGAACCGATAGCCGCGAACTTCGTCCTATGAGCCTGATTGTGTCCATTCAAAATCTTTTTCAAACTATTCGATAAGTGATTAATGTGCTTCATTTGGTGTTTAGCGGTTATTATAATGCGTAAGCATTCTTCACCTATGGCCACGGTGGGATAATTAATAGGCTGCAAATAAATCCCTTGTTGCTTCAGCAAAAGACTGGCAACCTCTCTGCATTTTTTTGCATTACCGATAGCAATACTAGTAATATGAGAAGCATTGGGGCTGAACTCTACTTCATTTTGTTTCAATGCTTCTCTCAAATTCTCAACATTTCTATGAAAAGCCTGTCGACTTTCTGAATCCTTTTGTATAAGTTGAATACTTTTATTAGCTGCACTGCAGACAGCCGGGGGAAGCGACGTGGTGAATATAAAACCACTCCCATAACTGCGGATGAAATCAATAATTGTCGCTGAAGCGGCTATGTAGCCCCCAAATACACCCACAGCCTTTGACAAAGTTCCATTGACTATGTCAATATCGTTTTGCAAACCCTCCCGCTCAAAAATTCCAGCGCCCGTTTCACCATACAAACCCACCGCATGCACTTCATCTACATAACTCAGCGCATTATATCTTTTAGCTAAGGAAATAATTTCTTGTACAGGCGCCACGTTTCCGCTGATTGAATAAATCGATTCGAACACAATTAATTTAGGCTGCTCGGCAGAAAGGGAATTCAAAATCTGCTCAAGATGTGCCACATCATTATGCCTAAAAATTATTTTTTTGTTCTTGGTGGCACGCATACCCTCTATTAAAGAAGCATGGTTACGCTCATCGGAAATAAAAATTAACTCAGGAATTTGTCTTCCCAAGGTCTGTAAGGTTGTTACATTAGCCTGGTAGGCGCCATTAAATAATAATGCTGCTCCTTTTTTATGCCAGGCCGCAAGAGTAGTTTCAAGTTCCTTGTGGTGGTTGGTAGTTCCGGAAATATTCCGCGTGCCACTGCTTCCTGTACCGCTACGGTGAGCAGTAAAGGAAAGTTTTGCAATCACTTCTTCGTGGGTACTCATACACAAGTAATCGTTGCTGCACCAGTTTACCGCCGACCGATTTATAACATCATCGTTCGAGTAATAAAACTGAGGAAAATGCTGAGCACTCTTATTTACCTCAAGAAAGTAACGGTAAGAACCAGCCTCTTTTAACTTTTGCAAACTGTCCTTAAAAAAAGAATGATAATTCATACTCTAATCACCGGTTATTCCAGAGCTGTAAAAATAGTAATTCTCTACTAATTTGGTAGACTAATGGTAAATTTATTTTAAGTTTTGCCTTAACGGACATTAGTTTTCAATATATTTTTTGAATAAGTAGAATTTCATGCTTATTTTTATAGTCCACTAAATAAGTAGGGTATTGGCATTGCCTTACCCTGTGTGCTATTTTAAAACTTTGAATCATGCAGAGCTTTCGTACCGAGTTAGAAAATCCGATCGTAGAAAGAGACATTCTTGAATTAGAAAAGAAGATTCATGAGTTTAGGGAAGGAACGATCCCGGAAGAAAAGTTTCGCAGCCTGCGCTTAGCCAGGGGAGTATATGGGCAGCGCCAACCCGGTGTACAAATGGTGAGGATCAAATTGCCTTATGGTAGAATGACCCTGGCGCAGTGGAAACGGATAGCAGATGTGTCAGAGGAATTTGCAACGAGCAATTTGCACCTTACTACAAGACAGGATATTCAAATACATTTTGTAAGCCTCGACCGTACTCCGGAGCTCTGGAGTTTGCTGGAGCGGGATAATGTTACCATTCGCGAAGCATGCGGGAATACCGTGCGAAACGTAACCGCATCTGACCAGGCTGGCATCGATCCGGACGAGCCATTTGATGTAACCCCTTATGCTCATGGTGTTTTTGAATTCTTCTTGCGCAAGCCTGTGTGCCAGGATATGGGAAGAAAATTCAAAATTGCCTTCTCCAGTAGTGAAAAAGATACTGCGCTTATATTTATGCACGACCTGGGTGCAATACCCCGCCTTCGGGAAGTTAACGGTGAAATGAAAAGAGGGTTCAAGGTAATGGTGGGTGGCGGCTTGGGTGCGCAGCCCTTTCTGGCGACGACCACGCATGAATTCCTGGACGAAGAATTATTGATTCCCTATATAGAAAGCGTGCTGCGGGTTTTTGACAGGTATGGCGAACGAGCCAGTCGGCATAAGGCCCGCATTAAATTCCTGATTCAAAAACTTGGTATAGATGCCTTCAATGAATTGGTGCAGTCGGAGCAAAAGGCATTAACTTATCAACAGTTCAAGATCGACACCAGCCGTTTCTCACAAATGTCTCTCCCTTCTTATTCAGCACCGGTTGAAAAAATTGAAATAAAAAATCCTCTGAATTTTGAATTCTGGAAGAAAACAAATGTGGTCCCCCAAAAACAGGACGGGTTCCTGGCGGTATATGTTCGGGTGGCCAATGGAAATATTAGCTCAGAAAGCAGCCGCTCGCTAATTGAAAAACTCAGACCCGTCATTGCCGATGATATAAGAATAACGATTAACCAGGGTTTGCAACTCCGCTATGTGAAACCAGAGCACCTGGAATATATCTATAGCGTCCTGGAACAAGAAGGTCTTGCGTCTCCGGGTTTTGGAAGCGTGGCCGATATTACAGCTTGCCCCGGAACCGATACGTGCAATCTGGGTATTTCAAACAGTACGGGCATTAGCGAAGTCTTATCCGAAGTGGTAGAGGAAGAATTCCCTGAGTTTTTATACAACAAAGACATTGCGATTAAGATCAGTGGGTGTATGAATTCCTGTGGACAACATGGTATGGCCTCGATTGGCTTTCATGGAAGCTCGTTGAAGGCAAAGGGACAGGTGTTGCCAGCTTTGCAAGTTTTGATCGGAGGTGGCGTATTGGGCAGCGGTGAGGGAAGTATAGCCGACAAGGTGCTAAAAGTACCAAGCAAACGCGGGCCCGATGTGTTGCGTAGTTTATTAAATGATTTCAAAGCCAATCGCCAGAATGAAGAAACGTACCTGCAGTATACAAAACGTGTAGGTGAAAAGTATTTTTATGAATTATTGAAACCTCATGCCTCATTGGACACACTCTTAGCAGAAGATTATATTGACTGGGGACAGGAAGAAAAATATGCCACAGCCATTGGTGTGGGCGAATGTGCTGGCGTGATGATCGACCTGGTTGCCACACTCATTTTGGAAGGGGAAGAAAAATTGGAAATGAGCCGTGAGTGCCTTGATAAGAAAGCGTATGCCGATGGTATTTATAATGCTTACTCTGCATTTGTACATACTGCCAAAGCGTTATTGCTCCAATCTGGAGTGCAATGTAATACGCAAGCCGGCATACTGAGAGATTTCGACAAACACTTTACACAAAAAGGGGAATTCGCACCATTCAGCAATTTCCAGGAAAGAGTTCTGCAAATAAATGAATCAGAGCCTTCGGAACAATTTGCAAGCACTTATCTGCAACAAGCGAAAGATTTCGTGACCTATGCAAAGCAGCACCGCGAGCAGGCTGTACTGGCCGAAAAAGAGGCGTGATGGAATTTTCGCTGTCTTTATTTAGGCTGTTAGCTCCCTGAAGGCGCTACCATCATCCCCATCGTGATACCAGTTGAATTGCTGATGAAGGTTTACCACTTTGCCGATAATAACCAATGAAGGGGAACTAAAATCTCTTCCCTTAAAATCGCGGGCGCAGTTGTTTAAAGTCGTGATATGCACCTGCTGATGAGTAGTTGTGGCTTGCTCGATCACTGCAAGTGGTGTGGTAGGCTTATGAGTATACCGTAATAGCAATTCTGTCAGGTCACAAATATTCTTTGCGGCCATATAAAATACCAGGGTATCATCCAACGCGGCTAATTGTTTCCACCTTTCCGACGTGTACATGCTGCTCGGGTTGAATGTCAGAAATTGAACGGCTTGCGAAAAACCTCTCGCGGTTAATGGAATACCCGTGTACGCCGAAGCACCTGATGCTGCTGTAATTCCCGGTATAATTTCAAATTCAATTCCCTGTGCGGCCAGATCTCTCAGCTCATCAAGTACATTGCTGAAAAAAGCAACATCCCCCCCTTTTAACCGCAAAACTTTTTTCCCGGCCAGGGCATGTTGAATTATCAATTGATTAATCTCTTCCTGGGAAGATGAGGCGTCGTTATATCCTTGTTTGCCCGCCAGAATGATTTCAGCAGTCTTGCCCGCATATTGCTCTAAAATGGATGGATTTACCAATCTGTCTGTAATGATTACTTCGGCCTCAGCCAGCCTCTTCTGAAGCTTCACCGTAATCAGCTCGGCGTCGCCGGGTCCTGCACCGGCTATGCATACACGACCGGCATTGAATGACTTCATAGTTAAGGTTTTAAAATCATTGAATCATACAAGCTCCTACCGTTACATTGCTTGTCTCATCAATCAAAATGGCACCACCGTTTGCCCGCAAATCTGAATAGGAGTCATAAGGTACTTGTGATGCTGTCTTAATTCGAACTTTTACAATATCATTCAGTCCTACACTCCCCGGGTTAAATTCTTTTTCAAGAGTATTTACATTCAACCTGTATTCGATTTCTCGAACCACACCTCTAACTAAACGACTATTTATTTGCAAATAGTATTTGTTACCCGTAATTAAAGGCTTGTTATCCATCCAGCACAACAAAGCCTCCAATTCATTGTCCATTTTTGGCTCGTTGTCATGCTTAACTATCATATCGCCCCTGCTAATGTCAATATCATCCTCGAGTTGAATTACGACACTTTGAGGAGCGAATGCCTCTTCGACTTCTGCGCCCCCGATTTCGATTGATTTAATCGTACTGGTTAAACCCGCTGGCAGCACGGTGATTTGATCCCCTTTTTTGTAAATACCACTGATAATTTTTCCAGCATAACCACGATAATCATGAAGGTCTTCCGTTTGCGGGCGAATGACATACTGGACCGGGAACCTTGCGTCATCAAGATTAATGTCGTGTTGTATTTCTACTTTTTCAAGGAAATGCAATAAGGATTCTCCTTCATGCCAGCTCATTCTTTCAGATTTGCCGACAATATTATCGCCATGTAATGCGCTGACAGGGACATAATGAACGTCATGAAGGTTCAACGATTTCACCAGGTTAGTATAGTCAATCACAATATTGTTGAATACATCCTGCGAATAATTAACAAGATCCATCTTGTTAATGGCAACCACTACGTGGGGAATGCTCAGCAGTGAAGCGATAATAGAATGCCTTCGGGTCTGTTCAACGACACCCAACCTTGCGTCAATCAAAATAATGATGAGGTTAGCGTTGGAAGCACCTGTTATCATGTTGCGCGTATACTGCACATGCCCGGGCGCGTCTGCGATAATAAATTTCCGTTTTGGTGTCGAAAAATATCTATAGGCCACGTCAATTGTAATTCCTTGTTCCCGTTCTGCCCGTAGACCATCAGTCAGGTATGCGAGGTCAATTCCACCGGACTCTTTATTCTTACTTTGTCGCTCGAGTTGTTCCAGCTGGTCAATCAAAATATTTTTGCTGTCGTAAAGCAGACGACCAATTAATGTGCTTTTCCCATCGTCCACACTTCCTGCAGTAATAAATCGAAGTATATCCATGCCCCTGTCCCCTAAAGGGGGAACTTAGTTTGTATCAATCTCTCGTGGTTGAAAGACTGAGCGGTTTTATGTTCCATTAAGAAGTCTCCCAACGCCCCTTTAGGGGTTTGGGGTTAAAAATATCCACCTTTCTTACGGTCCTCCATGGCAGCTTCGGTCACTTTATCATCAATTCTTGTTTCTCCTCTTTCGCTGATCCTTGTTAAAATAATTTCATTCACCACTTGATCAAGTGTGACAGCCTCTGATTCCACGGCAGCCGTGCACGTCATATCACCCACCGTACGATAACGCACTTTCTTTTTGACAACTATATCGGTGTCATCTAACCGTATATAGGGTGATACCGCCACGAGTTGGCCTTCATGTTCTATCACGTCACGCTCGTGAGCAAAATAAATAGAGGGTAATGGAATATTTTCTTTGCGTATATAATTCCAAACGTCCAATTCGGTCCAGTTACTGATGGGAAAGGCGCGGACATTCTCGCCTTTGTGAATGCGGCCATTATAAATATTCCACAATTCAGGACGCTGCAATTTTGGGTTCCATTGTCCAAACTCATCTCTAACCGAAAAAATTCTCTCCTTAGCCCTTGCTTTTTCTTCATCTCTTCGTCCGCCACCTATGCAGGCATCACACTTAAGTTCCTCAATTGTATCAAGCAATGTATAAGTCTGCAACCAATTACGACTGGCAAACTTTCCTTTCGGCTCGGTGAGCTTTTTTTCACGGATGGTATCTTCAACTTTGCGCACAATTAAGTTAGCGCCCGTTTGCTGTACCAGCCAATCACGAAAATCGAGCGCCTCGGGGAAATTATGACCGGTATCAATGTGTACGAGTGGGAAAGGTATTTTGCCGGGAGCAAATGCTTTTTTAGCGAGATGAACAAGTGTGATGGAATCTTTACCACCGCTAAACAATAATACGGGCCTCTCAAACTGGGCTGCTATTTCGCGAAAAATATGTATGCTTTCTGTTTCAAGTTGTTCCAGATAATCCAGTCTGTGTATGCTCATAGTCAGTTCGTAGTCACTTAGATTAGCAATGAGATTATTTTATCGTTTCGGAAACCTGGATATGCAAGCCGCATTCCTTCTGCGAAGTTTCCCACCACCATCTTCCGGCACGTGGGTCTTCGCCTGGCTCAATGGCCCTTGTACAGGGCGCACATCCAATGCTAATAAATCCTTTATCATGTAAGGGATTATAGGGTACATAAAATTCCCTTATGTAGTCCAGTACTTCAGCATAAGTCCAGTTTATGAGAGGACTGAATTTATAAAGTTTTTTATCCTCCAGCCATTCAATCATCGGCATGTCCTTCCTGCTATCTGACTGTTCCCCGCGAAGGCCGGTGATCCAAACTTCCGCACCCTGCAACGCGCGGTTAAGCGATTTCACTTTACGAATGTTACAACACTCTTTTCGATTTTCAACCGATTCATAAAAACCATTGATGCCTTTCTTTGCAACAAATTCCTCCACATCTTTGGCATCAGGGAAATAGACTTCTATTGATTTTTTATACCGCGCATTTGTTCTTTCTATCAGTTCATATGTCTCATTGAAAAGTCGACCGGTGTCAAGTGTAAATATTTTTATTGACAAATCATTTCTAAAAATCGCATCTGTGATCACCTGATCCTCCTGGCCTAATGAGGATGAAAAAACAGCCTTACCCGGAAATACATCACTGACAATCTTCAACCCTTCAGCTAGGGAAGCCGCCTCGATTTTTTCAATGTCAGTCTTAGATAATTGCATTGACCTCAGGAATAGGTGAACCTCGAAATTAAGCCAAAAACAATACCCTACCAAACCAGTGGACTAGATTATGTTTTCTTTGTAAAACAGATGTTAGCCTAACAGGTTAACGGCGCGCCAGATCCTGCAAAGTCCGGTGTTCAAGGATCCCTAAGGTAGCATCGCGGACAAGTATCATGGTATCATGTAAGGCGCAGAAGTCCTCATTACAGTTTTTACAACGCTCATAAAAATAGAGACTTACGCAAGGCAACATGGCTATAGGACCGTCTACAATGCGGATCACGCTTGCCATGTGGGTCTTGGAAGGATGATTTTTCAAATAGTATCCCCCGCCCTTCCCCTTTTTACTCTCCAGTACCCCCGCTTTTTTTAGTTCTAAGAGGATGTTTTCAAGAAACTTAAGTGGCACTTTTTTCTTTTTGGATATCTCGGAGATGAGCACAGGACCCTCATCGTATTTTTCCACGAGGTGGGTCAAAGCCCTAAAAGCATATTGCGCCTTTTTCGACAACATATTCTAAAGAATCTGCAATTTATAGTGAATCGGAGAATTCTTTTTCAACATCGCCGATACGCCGCAATATCTATCCAACGATAATTTGATAGCTTTTTTTATTTTTTCCTCATTTGACTTATCTGTTTTGAGTTTGTACGTGATAAAAATTTCCTTAAAAACCCGGGGATGATCGTCAGTCTGTTCAGCCTCTGTTTCAATCTCAAAATCAGAAAAATCAATCCGCATTTTCCCGAGAATTTCTACAATATCAATTCCACTGCAGGCGGCAGCGGCTGACAATAGAAGGGCTTTAGCTCCAAAACCGTTTGCTCTTTTACCATCAATTTTAATCTCGTTATTGCCGTGATAGCTCTTAAATTGCTGGTCTTTTTGCCAATAAGTAATTGTCTTTGTGCTCATGAAATTATAAATGGTGTTTTTGATCTTTCAAAATATTTTCAAGCGTCCACTCAATTCTTTTTTCGAATAAATGATGCCGAACCGGGCAATCAGGTTTGATACAAATAGGGCATTGCACGTACAAACAACCATCAGAATGAACAAAAAGTTCGAGTAACTCGCCAAACTCTGTTCTGATCAGTTTGGCTAACGAGTCAATTTCAGCATGTGCTTCGTGAATGTTCAAATACCAGGGCACAGTCAGATGACAATCAACGTGCAACACACTTCCATATTTTATTACTCTCAAATTGTGAAGATCTACCCAATTGTCTCTCCTGTTATCGTTTAATATTTTTATCATTCTTGTTAGCAATTCCACATCGGCTTCATCCATAATTCCGGCTATCGACCTTCTGAGAATCTTGTAGCCCGTGTAAATAATAATAATTCCGAAAAAAATGGCTATGGCGCTATCAATCCAAACCAGTTTAACGAAAAGAATGAGAATGAGTCCGGCAATAATCCCAAAAGTAGAATATGAATCAGAAATCAAGTGGCGGCCGCTGGCTATTAATGCAAGGGATTGATTTCGTTTTCCGTACTTGACTCCAATTAATCCTACCCCCAAATTAATGATTGCAGTCACTCCTACCAGCATGATTCCTTTATCAATGCTTGCGATCTTCACCGGATAAATCAGGTGAGTGATGGCTTTGTAAATTATGATAGCGCCCGCGGAGAGGACAAGGGTTCCTTCCACTGCGGCAGAAATAAATTCGGCCTTCCCGTGGCCATAGGGATGATTTACATCCCGGGGCTTGGCGGCTATATATAAACTGTACAATCCAATAAAACCTGCCACCACATTAACAATGCTCTCCAACGCGTCGGTCAATATTGCCACGGAATGCGTTAGGTAGTATGCTAAAAATTTGACGATAAGCAAAGCCAGCGAAATGGCCGCCACCCATTTTTGAATAGTGAGATTTTCTAGCTGCTTTTTCAACAAAGGCAAGTTATTTAAATTTCACCGCCAACTTTAGCTGCCTTCGTTCTGTTTTTTATGATTTTTTCGAAGTTTCTCCGCAGACGGAAATAAAATTCCTTATTGAATAATTGAGAATCTTTTAATGCTTTGTATGTTAGAAAAACGCCGATTGGAACAAGCACAAATGTTGACAGCCACATTCCCATAAAAGGGCTCATAGCTCCTTCTTTAGCAAATTTCTGACCTGTGGTACTAAGGAAATAAAAGACCATGAAAAGGAGTATTGCAAAAATCATTGGAGTCCCCAGTCCGCCCTTACGAATAATAGAACCCAGCGGCGCCCCGATCAGGAAAAGAACGAGACAGGCTGCCGACAGCGCAATCTTATGATGCCATTCGATTTGATGAAGCCTGAGATCTTTCTGTTTGCTTTCGTATTCGGCAACAAACATATCATTATTTGATTTTACCGATATAGCCTGCGTGTACGCTTTATCATTTATATAGCTTATTAATGAATCAGGAATTATGTCGTGAATCGTTTTTACAGAATCAAACTTTAGTCCCTTTGGTCTTTTCCACCCGCTGTCCAGGTAAGCGGCAAATTGGAAATTGGGTAACGCTTCTTTTCTTGTTCTTAATTTCAGTTTACCCGCCTCCTTTTTCAGTGAGTCAATTGCTTTTTCCAATTGTCTCATGTTCCGCATTTGATAGTTGCTCTGATAAATGCTGTCTGACGTTTTTCTAAACTGCAAAGAACTGAGATCAAATTGTTTTGTGTACTCTTTAAAGCCTAGGCGTATGAATTCAATGTTTTGACCCGAATATCTTTCTCCTCTTTCCTGGTAACGCCAGCCATCTTTCAATCTCATTTCCAGGTAGCGGCGGTTATCAGTAATTCTCATCACACCGCTCCTGGCAACTATAAAATTGTCCTGCAACGAGCTTCCTTTCTCATAAATGATCACGTCGTGAAGGATGCTGTCGTTTTCTTTCTTTGCAACCTTAATGGCAAATCCTTCAATTTTATTATAGAAAACGCCTTCCTTTAAGTCGAAGGCTGGTTTAGTAATGTAAATATCCCCTAACAAGGTTTTTGATTTTAAGACGGCCACTGGCATCACGTAATTGGCAAACAAGAAAGCCAGGAAACATAAAAAAAGCGACACAATGAAAAGCGGTCGCATGAAGCGCAACAAAGATATGCCAGCAGATTTGATGGCTACGAGTTCGAAACTTTCACCCAGATTTCCAAATGTCATTAACGAGGAAAGCAGCACCGCTAATGGTAGCGCCAGCGGGACTAACGCAGCCGTTTGATACCAGGTAAATTCAAGAATGATCGTAGTGCTAAGTCCCTTACCAACAAAATCATCAATCCATAGCCAGAAGAATTGCATCACGAGTACAAGCAATGTGATGAAGAATGTGGCTATAAACGGGCCGACGAATGCCTTTATAATGAGTATATCAAGCTTCTTGATCAATCAGAAATTTTAGATTGTAGATTTTAGATTGTAGATTGATAAAATAAAATCCGCAATCCAAAATCTAAGAAAGTATGGATTCAAAATTACAGCTTTCTGAATTTGAGTTCAATTTGCTGAACAACTCAGAATGGATTTTAACAAAGAACATCATTGTTAAGAAAGCACAAACATTGCTTGAGGGCGTGCAGCAAAATGTATCCGATTATACAAAACAAAATTCCAATGTTTTTCCTGCGGAGGTAATTACGATTTCACCTAAAATTTCAAAAGGAGAACATTACCGGGGCCTTCCCTGGCTCATACTTGATTATCCCCGATATTTTGAAAAAGAGAATGCTTTTGCCATACG
>AR_comb_assmDRAFT_10285854_pt1 | contig 13355 bp, 15 predicted proteins | sample ArasoioldDNA_FD_10543 | JGI IMG/M metagenome (IMG submission 10543) | reverse complement strand
ATGACCATAACCTGACAAAACTTTAATCTGCATTATTTTTAACGAAAATATCTTTGCGACCGCCAAATAAACTTATTAATTAAACAACCGCATGAAAAAACTAGTGTCATTGATCGGTCTATTTATCATTCTCTTATCGTTCACAAAACATACCGCCGTTTCGAGGAAGTTATCGCCCTATTCATCTGATACGTTGCTATACCCGAATGAAAGCCACCTGAAAAATGTTCAACAACTCACTTTCGGTGGTGACAACGCCGAGGCCTACTGGAGCTTTGACAGTAAGTATATTGTTTTCCAGCGAACCAATGCAAAAGAAGGTTTAATGTGTGATCAGATCTATGTTGGAAAAGTTCCCGAAAAACCCGGCGACAAATTTGATTACAAATTGATCAGCAGCGGCAAGGGAAGATGTACGTGCGCGTTTTTTACAAAAGATGGCAAGCACATCGTCTACGCTTCCACTCATTTGGCTATAGATACTTGTCCACCAGTTCCAGATAGAAGCAAACACGGAAACAAATATATCTGGCCGTTGTACGACAGCTATGACATTTTCATGGCGGACCTCAATGGAAAAATAGTCAGGCAATTGACCCAGTCGAAAGGATATGACGCGGAAGCCACCCTTTCCCCTGATGGTAACAAAATGATTTACACCAGCACGAAAGATGGGGACATTGACTTGTATGTAATGGATTTGAAAACGGGTAAAGAAAAAAGAATTACAAACACAACCGGTTATGACGGCGGCGCATGGTTTAGCCCTGACGGTAAAAAAATAATTTGGCGAGCTAGCCGCCCAAAGACGGAGGCCGAAATAAAGGAGTATAAAGATCTGCTTGCAGAAAACCTGGTAGCCCCTACCAGCATGGAGGTATTTGTGGCAAACACAGACGGGAGTAATCCTCACCAGGTTACTTCATTTACCCAGGCTAACTGGGCACCGGCATTTTTTCCTGATAGCAAGCGAATCATTTTTGCGTCCAATCATAAATACAAAAGAGGCTTTCCATTCGATTTATACTCAATAAACGAAGATGGAACCCAGCTTTCGCAAATCACTCACAGCAATACATTTGATGCATTTCCTATGTTCTCACCCAATGGTAAAAAGATCGTTTGGTGCAGTAACCGAAACAATGGCGGCACTCATGACACTAATGTCTTTGTTGCTGATTGGGTTGAATAGCAATTAACAATTAATAATTATTAATTAACAATTATTAATTCAGAATTTAGTATTACCTAAATTTGCCCACTCCAAACCAACATTTATGAATGCCGATTTGTACTCGTTTCTACTGCATCTTCACAGCGTTTTGAGATGGGTTGTTCTTTTACTGCTCCTGGTGGCAATTTTCAACAGCCTAGTCGCCGGCAGCAGGCCATTTATTCGTTCAGACGCCCGTACGGGTTCAATACTTACCGGATTTGCGGATTTAATGCTGCTGATTGGTCTCGCTCTCTGGTATTTTGGGCCACGCGGGTATAAGACCATTGAGTCTATGGGGATGAGCGCTGCCATGAAGGATCCTGTGGCGAGATTTTTTGCGGTGGAGCATATTGCTGGCATGCTGATCGCGATTATTCTTCTTCACATCGGTAAAGCGCAGGGCCGTAGGGCTGTAAGTGATAGGGCTAAACACAGACGCACCCTGATATTTTACCTGCTTGCGTTATTGATTATAATTATTTCAATCCCCTGGCCATTCAGGCAAATTGGGGCAAGCAGTCACTGGTATTAATCTGCAATACGGTTCCGAGTTCATTCATGATTCAACCCTAAGTGGTCGGAGCGTGGGTCGTATCTGTTTGACTAAAGTTGAAGCACTCACAGTGGATCACGGCTGGTTCAAACTCGAGCAAATATTTTTTATCCTCTTCGTAATATTTTGCCTTTTCAACTTCTTGACCGGCAAAATTTTTAACAGCGTCCAAATCGTCCCACCAGGAGATTGTCCAGATGTGAGTGATGTCTCCCTCCCGGCGTTGCCATATCTGTGCACCACGATTTCCTTTTGTAGACAGGTAATGGTTCATGCCGGCGTCAATCACATATTGTCTGTAACGGTCAGCATCGGCAGTCTTTGTTTTGCCGTGCCAAATTCTAGCTATCATAGCGAACTGTGGGTTTTAATCTATAAAAGTACAGGCAAATCAGGCGCAGTTTTTATCATATTTTTTCAATTGTTTAAATGCAAATTTCTTCGAGCTGTTGTTGAATCTTGCGTTATTGACAAGTAAGACTCCTATAAGAATGACGATTAAAGCTGCGACCTGGACAACGGTAATCCTTTCACCCGCTATTAAGGCGCCTAGCAACAACGCGACAACAGGATTTACATAAACATAGGTACTAATTATTGCTATCGGCTTTATTCTCAACAACCACAGGTAGCTGAGATAGGCAACCAGCGACCCCATTACCATGAGATAAGCAAAGCCAAGCCATGCAGAGAGACTCACTTGTGCAAAAGAAAAATTCCTGGCTTCACCGCTGAAAATGCTAACGACCATGCAAAAGAATCCTGCAGCAAGCAATTGCATCGACGCACTCATTAACATCGAACTTTTTGCAGGATTGTATTTTGAAAATAATGAGCCGCTTGTCCATGCAATACTGCCCACAATAATTATTGACGCGCCCAACCAAAGTTTGTCGCCGCTTTGGGACATGCTGTGTCCGGATCTATTAAAGCCGACCAGTATTGCTACACCAATGAAGCCAATCAAAAGACCGGCAATGATGATTTTGTTTGAAAAGTAAAACGACCATTTTTGCTTGTCAAGCACTATAAACCAAAATGGGACAGCAGTGACAATTATTGCCGCGAGGCTACTGGATAAATACTGCTCAGCCCATGTAACGGACACGGTGCCGCCAGCAAGGAGAAGTATGCCGCAAATGGCATTTCGGCCAAATGAGTTAAAATCGGGTTGCATTTCTCCTTTCCAGGTTTTCCATAAATAAAGGATAACTCCCGCTGCCAGAAAGCGTAATCCGGACATAAGGAAGGGTGGTATGCCTGCGATAGCAAAGAGAATAGCGAGGTAGGTAGATCCCCAAATTATGTAGATGGCAGCAAACGCCAGGATGACGAGCGATTTGGAATTTGAAATCGATGTGTGCATTGTCTTCACATTTACCAGTGCAAGGTCAGAAAGGTTGTAAAAGAACACCTTTGAAATCTTGCTATGTTGTGAAGATGAACTCGAACCAATGGGAAAAACGGTTACAAGGTTTTGAGCCTTATTAGTAATTTTGATTTCTATGCTGGCGGATGTCCACATATTGCATCAGTCTGATTTCTACCAGATCAAGGACTTCAAATGTCATTGTGATGTATGCTCTGTATCGCAACCGGAGTATAACACCAGTTTATGCGTTAGTTTCATTCGAAAAGGATTTTTTGGCTACCATACCTTCAAACGAAAAGACGAAGTACATGCCGGAAGGGTGTTGATTTCGAAGCCAGGTTATGAGCACATCGCCACTCATATCGATAGTCAACCTGATATTACGACCGTGTTTGAGTTTACCGAAGAGTTTTTCAAAAAAGTCCAGGAACAATACAAACAGGCGGCATGGTTCCTAAAAAATAATGATATCCATTCGTTATTACTTCAGTCCAGCCCTGAATTGGATTACCTGCATAATCGTATTACCAGGAAGGTTACGAAAGAAAGGGCTTCCGGTCTGCAGATCGATGAAATGGTGATCGAACTGCTTGAAAGAGTTCTAAATATTTTGACAAACACGAAAGAGGTTCCTGTTGTAGCTGAATCATTGAAGCAGTTTCATCTCGGCACCGTTGAAAATGCCAGGACCTATATTCTTGAAAATTTTACTCACAATATTTCACTTCAGCAACTGGCCAAGCATTGCCTGGTAAGTCCTTTTCATTTTAGCCGCATTTTCAAGACAATCATGAGTGTGTCACCGCACCAATACCTTACTGAGGTAAGATTAAATCATGCAAAGGTTTTGCTTTCCACAACCGCGCAATCAATTACTGATATTGCGTTCACAAGTGGGTTCAATAGCGTGGAACATTTTGCCACAGCCTACCGCTCCCGTTTTCATGCGAGTCCTTCAAAGTTCCGTACACTAATCACATAAAAGCAAGATTTTAAAGATTTCCTTTTTGGCAGCTTCGTATTTTCAGCTAAAATTTCCGGCATGAAAATGCAAGATTATTTAATTGAAACATTTCTTTTCAATGACAGCGCCAATAAGAATATGTTGAAAAAAATTAACGGGTTGGTGGACAACGATGGCTGCATAAAATTTTTCAGTCACATTATTAATTCACAAAAGAAGTGGATGGCAAGAATATTGAGGGATTCCTTTGCGCCACAAATGAGCTGGTGGGATCCGGTTTATCGGCCTGAAGAATTGGAGGAAGAATGGAAAAACAGCCTGGATGCGTGGATTAATTATTTGAGAAGCAAGACCGAAGAACAGATTTTCGAAGAGGTCGAGTTTACGGGTTATGATGGAGGTAAATGGAAAGCCAGGTTAATGGATATTGCGTTACAACTCAATTATCATTCTATTCATCACCGGGCACAGATGCAGATGTTAATAAGACAACAGGGTGTTGAGCCGGATTTTATTGATTACATCGGAACTAAATATCAGAAGATCACGTAACCTCAAAAACGCTATACTATGACAAAGACATCTTATATCGCGGAAGGCTACAATGCCGTCACGCCGTCACTCGCCTTTAAAGGCACAAGTGAGGCTATTGAATGGTACAAAAACGTTTTTGGAGCCAAAGAGAAGATGCGGATGGAAGGTCCGGATAAAAAAGTGATGCACGCTGAGCTTACGATCGGGGACTCAATTATCTTCCTGGCAGAAGAGGATCCGCAGTACAACAATAAAGGTCCAAGAACATTGGGTGGAAATTCCATGAAACTCTATGTCTACACGCCCGATGTAGATGCAACGGTTAAGAAGGCAAAAGAAAACAGGGCTAAGGTGGTGAAACCTGCGGAGGACCAGTTTTACGGTGACAGATGTGCTCTCATTGAAGATCCTTTCGGCTACGAATGGAGCCTTGCAACACATGTAAGGGACGTTTCGGAAAAGGAAATGAAGAAGGCAATGGAAGAAATGGCGCAACATGCCTAATGCTGACAGGGAAAATTTCATTTTAATTTAGGCGCCTTCGAGTTTTAGATCGAGGGCGCCTTATGAAATTTCTACCGGTGAAAATTAAGTTGTGCAGAGAGTTTTATTACTACATTGGAACTGAATAATACAAAATCTCTTAACCATGAAAAAGAATTATATCCCCGATGGCTATAACGCCGTCATTCCTGCGCTTGCTTTTCATGGCGCAGCCGCTGCAATTAAATGGTATGTAAACGTTTTTGGCGCTAAAGAAAAAATGCGCATGGATAATCCTGATAAGACTGTAGCGCATGCTGAAATTTCTATTGGTGACAACGTTATCATGCTTTCTGAAGAAAATCTTCAATACAACACCAGTCCCCTGACATTGAAGGGCAATTCTGTAAATCTTTGCGTCTATGTTCCTGATGTGGACGATGTGATCAAGAAAGCAGTCGACAATGGTGCAAAACTTATCATGGCTGCAGAAGACCAATTCTATGGTGATAGGAGTGGACGCATCGAAGATCCTTTTGGGTATCGTTGGGTTATTGCTACTCACGTGAGGGATGTTTCTGAAGAGGAAATGAAAAAAGCAATGGACGAATGGATGTCGCACCAGCAGCCAGCGTAATCACTGAATATGATTTTAATTGAAGCTCCTTCAAATCTTGGATTAAAGGAGCCGAAACCAGGCAAAGAGCCAGGCGTAAAATTTTTTCCATCCGCAATGGAGCGGGCGTGCTTTCCTGCACTGGCGGGCATAAAGCAAAAAGTTCAGGTAACTCCGCCGGCATATTCAATGCAAGTCGATGAGGAGAGCAAAGTAAGAAACGCGGACAAGATTGTTGGGTATAGCAAGCAACTCGCCAATGTCATTGGCGACCAAATTCAACAAAAAAATATTGCGGTTGTTCTTGGGGGTGATTGTTCAGTGTTAATAGCAGCTGCATTGTCACTAAAGCGCAATGGAAATCATGCATTATTTTTTTTAGATGGTCACACCGACTATGTATTACCTCATCAATCCGGAAGTTCCGGCGCAGCAGGAATGGATCTGGCTATCGTTACCGGCAACGGGCACGATAAACTCACCAATATCGAAAACCTTAAACCCTACATCGAAGAAAAAAATGTGTATTGTGTGGCAAACCGGGATGTTGGCGTCGATTGGTATGTAAAGGCGATTGTCGAAAGCAACGTCAATTATTACGACCTGTATACTTTACGTTCGAACGGGTTTTTAGGAATTGTTGACAGTTTTTTGAACATGATCAGCTTGAAAAAACTGGATGGGTTCTGGATCCATTTTGACGTCGACGTGTTAAATAATGACATCATGCCTTGCGTAGATTCGCCGCAAGATGACGGTTTGAATTATTATGAATTAAAACAAATCCTGGAGCCACTGGTGCGATCACAACTTTTCCGTGGCATCGATGTGACAATTTTTGATCCAACGCTTGACCGGGATGGCATCTACGGGAGACAATTTGCAAAAGAATTCGCGGCGCTTCTAAAAAATGTTTAGACTGAGGGACAGATTTTATCCTGCAATCTCTTTTAGACTGTTACAAAATTGTTGCATCTCTTCGATAGTCCCCATGCTTACACGGCACCACCTACCATTGAAGTGTTCGCGGAACTGCACGTAAATATTCTTCGCCTGCATTAGGTTTGTAAAATCACCTTTTATCTTGTCGATATTAAATAAGACGAAATTTGTGGACGAGGGAATATACTCCAGGGAAAGCTGCTTAAAACAGCTGTAACACATTTCTCGTGCTTCCTTTGCCAGTTGCCTGCACTGCATTACGAAATCCTGGTCGTCAAGAGAAGCCATGGCTGCAGCGCATGACACCATACTTACACCTGCGTCGGCCCACGGCTGATAACTGCTCAGTGTTTTTATCGTGTCCGGATGTGCAATAGCATAACCAACTCTTGCACCGGCAAGGCCATATACTTTGGAAAAAGTTTTTGCGACAACGATCTTTTGGTTTGTAACAGCCAGGGAGGCCAACGATGGTAATTCAGCGTATTCGGCGTAAGCTTCATCAATAAACACAAAAGTCTTTTGGGCAGCGGCTGTGGCATGGTCTTTTAGCTGTGAGACTTCAATAAATGTCCCTGTTGGGTTATTGGGATTACAGAAGTATACCATCCTTGTTTCCTCGGTAATGGCGTCAACCATTTTCGCCGGGTCAGTTTTTCTGTTCTCATTGAGCGGAATTCGCTTAAAAGTAAGTCCAAGCGAGCTTGCCTGGTTATTCCAAACACGATACGAAGGTTCTGCTGCTATAATGCTTCCCTTCGTTCTTGCAGCAACGTGACACGTCAGGCCAATTATATCCGAGGAGCCGGCACCCAACAAAATATTTTCGCTGCCTACTTTCCAGTGTTCTGCAATTCTTTTCTTGAGCAGTGGCAGATAGTCATCGGGATATCGATTGGAATTCTTATAGGCATTTAAAATTGCTTTTTGAGCTAGCGCCGATGGACCGTAGGCATTTTCATTGCTGTTGAGCCAAATTGGATTAGCTGGAAAGAAAAATTTCTTTTCTTCGGCGTATGTGAAAACAGGAGTTAATCCTAAGCCGGCCAATGCAAAGCTGCTTTGCTTAAGCCAGGAGCGGCGATCAGTTGGCATGAAAAAAGTTTTGCAGAAGTTACTTTATTTTAAAGAGCTTCAGAAATTTATTTACCTTCTAAAGTTTATCAGACAATTCAATGACTTCGCAATCCTTAATGTCTTTTCCGTTAATAGTAAAGCGCACAATGGTTCTTACTTTCTGCCAGCCTTGTCTTCCTGCAGCCCCCGGGTTCATATGCAGGCAATTCAGTTTGTCGTCGTAAATGATTCTTAGGATATGAGAATGACCACTGATAAAAAGTTGGGGCTTGTGAAGAAGTAATTCTTTTTTTGTTTCGGGATTGTATTTTGGCGGATAACCACCAATATGCCGCATCATTACTTTGACTTCTTCGCAGTTGAAAATTAGTTGTTCGGGGAATATTGATCGAATATCCTGGCCGTCAATATTACCATAGACGCCGCGCAGAGGGATGGTACGGTTCCAAATCGCGGAATCCCTCAGTTGATTGGCTATTTCAACGTATCCAAAATCGCCGCCATGCCAAATTTCGTCGCAGTCCCTAAAATGAACAAACACGTTTTCATCAAGGTATCCATGGGTGTCCGACAGTAGGCCAATCTTAATCATTCACCTAAAGTAGTTCAAATGAGAAAACTGCTTCGATTGGCGAAGCAGTTTTCAATGGCAATGGTGGCCCCGTGAAAAAGTGAAAGGCCAGGACTTTTTTTTTGATCAGTCACAACGTTGTTTTTTATCCTTTTTCACCAAAATGACTTCGGCTGAATTTTTTGAAACACATGTGTCTTTAGTTGTTAGTTTGTAATATCAATTTGCACCACTTCGCCAAGCCCAATGGGTGGAGGCCCGAAGGACCAGTTTGAAACGTAAAGCTTTCCATCAGGGCCCATCGTCATTCCGCCCGGTAAATTCAATCCACTGGCAATAATGGTTTTGACTCCCGAAGGATCTACTCTTATGATTCGTCCAAAACCAGGCGTCGGCCCGGCTTGCCCCGCGGTATTTTCCAGCACATACATTCTGTTCTGTTGATCGATTACGAGACCGAGCACTGCATTAAATCCTGTTGCAACGACTTTAATTGAGCCATCGGGTGTTATCTTATAGATGCTCGAAGCGCCGCCGGTTATCGGGAAGGTGTTTAGATTACTTACATAGAAATTTCCATGGTATGCGACCACGGTAGGAACGACATGTCCTTGTGATGCGGATATGTCAATAACACGGCTGATTTCTCCACCAATAGTTACTTTTACCATTTCACCGTGATTGGGTTCGATAGCATACAAATCACCGCGGACGTTGATCATACTGTACCAGGTTCCATCGGGTTCAAAGTCACCGGGCTCCGGATGTGCTACCGGATGTGCTTGTTGCCATGCGCTCAGATTGGCAATCATGGACCACGTGCCATTCTCGTTCACTTTCACAATGCCGTTTGGTACGGAAGCGACACCATGTGAACATCCCGCCCCGGCCAGGATAGCATACAATGTATTGCCAACAAACTCCACATCGGCCACTCCGCTAACGAGGTTCCCAAGGGCTGCACTTGTTTGACTGGATGGGAGCGAGTTGGTGACAGTGGAGCGAACACCACCCGGGCTTATTTTGGAAATGCGACCACCTGTTTCACTCCCAAGATAAGGGCCTACGGGAGGAATGACCTGGGTGCATTGTGTCGTGTGTGACCCGCCCGTGCCACCTTCTGCAACATAAAGGTTTCCGTCAGGGCCAAATTTTAGACCCCGGGGATTTATGAGTCCTGTTGCAAAGACTTTGGGGGTAACTTCACGATTTGTCACTGATCTGTTACTTAAAGCTGCATTCGTTTGTTCTTCTGAATTTGTTGTCTCCTTCTGGCATGATGTGAACAATAGAATCATGCAAGTAATTCCGAGATACCATGAATTTTTAATAATAAAACCATCCTTCTTTCCGTCGAAGGAAAAATTAAAACCAAATAGCTTTTTCATGTCTTAATCTTTTTACTTAATAAATAATATTGTTGTGGTTTTTGAAGGAATTAGTTTTGGGTAGCTATCGTACCAGGGGTGTATCGGCTACAGTTGTAATCTTATTCATGCATTTTCAAATTCCCAACTCTGTCTCCCACGATTCTTCCACCGGCCCATCCGGCAATTATAGATGGTGTATAGTGGATGCCCCCAAATCGCCGCGAGGCTCCGCTCTCATCTCCTACCGCATCAAGCGTTGCAAAATGCCTTGGAGCAAAACCGCGGAAATCATATGTGTGATCTACCAGGGGAATCGGGCCCAGCACATGAAGGGCGGCTCTCATAACAGCTCCGGTTATAAAGGCGTGCGCCGATGGATATTCCGGGTGTCCTGGAGTTGGGATCAGGGGCAACCAGGTTGGATCAATCAGCTTATTGATATAACTCACCGGCCGGATGAGATTGTAGATGTATTTCGAACGGAAACAAACAATCGTGGCGTCGCGGATGGCGATGCCAGCTTTCGCGTATGCTTGCGCAGCTGTTCCCAAGTCAATTCCATTCTGCTCAACGATCTGCGTAATGACGTTCATATTGTGGCCAGCCGGAGTGTAACCCACATCGACGCCGACATCATTCCAGTATAGCGCCATAGCTTTTTGATCGGGTGTTGATGTTTTCGAAACATCATACACATCCTTCACCATTTTATAAAAATCGGACGATGGAAGTTCGGAATAAGCGAAAGGCAGCGGAGGCACTATGCCGCCGCTTCCATGCTCAAAAACTAGCGGACGAGAAGACGAAACAAAAGGTAAGACGGGCAGGACAGCGAATGCTGGTGGAGTGGGTACCCAGAACCCCGGAGGAGTACTAGGAGGCACGTAACCGGCATTACCGACGCTATAATTGTCTGTCTTCGACCAGTTGTAAATGGCGGCTGCAACGGCTCTTCCATATTCTTGTGACCGCTGAAATTTGGTTGACTCCATCGATAATAGAAGTTTTCCATTATACGCATTTTCCAAAGAATCAACGCGAGCCTTGGCTGCATTGGAAAATCCCGGAAACATACTCCGAACAAGGCTGGCGATTGCGGCATTGGCACTTGCTGTCAAATCATAACCGTTGTTATCTTTCTGTGGCATCTCAGGCATTTGATAAAGACTCTTCGAAAGGCTAACCGAATTTTTAATTCCAGATCGCACTGATTCGTATAATCCAATACCGATGTACGCGAAGGCTTCGGCGTTCAGTGCATTGTTGGTTGCAGGATTTGCGTGGAGCAGAATGTCAATCTGGAGTTTATACCAGTCAGTGGCCACAGCCGCACTCAAGTGTTCTGCCGAGGCATTGGTTTTATCTGCAGAATTTTTTGAGACAACATCATCTTGCTCTTGCTGGGGTTTTGAAACATCCTTCTGGCAGGAAATAAAAATAAAAAGTCCAAGGAAGGCAAGGCTTACGAGCTTTTTCATGTCAAGCGTTTTTTGGTGAATAAGTATTGTCGTGTCTTTTCGGAGGGACCCGGCGTTGAGTAGCGTGAAACCTTAGTGAGTTTTTAAAGAGTTGGGTTATGTCGTTGCGGCATGCTTCGGGCTGAAGCGTTGACGGGAACTATTCCGTCGCAATAAACCTTCATACTAAAATTAAAAAGAAAAGTTTATATCGACCCACTTTATCCTTTCAAAATTTAATGCACTCCCGCATTGCTAATGCTCGTATTTCTACGTCCCTAACTTTGATAACGCCCGAGCCGGAAGTATGATGGTTCGCACTAGAAAAAGGTCTAAGCGAGCGCGGGATCAATCGATAAAGTCGTCCGCCTTTAATTGCTCGAGTATCAATACAGCTCCTGGCGCACGATTGCCTTCCGAGAGATATTCGTTCAGGGAAAAATATTTTAACGCTCCAATTTCAGCGGAAGCCTTCGGCGTGAGATTACGTTGGAGGATAAAACAATCCTGCTCCATGATTGTTCCCTTTTCTTCGCCATAAGCTGGCGCAGAAATGTGAGTATAGTATTTTAATTCGTCTTCATCAATTGTTACGTTCATCTCCTCGGCTATTTCCCGGCACAAAGCCTTTCTTGCTGTTTCATCCGTATCAATCTTTCCTCCTGGCAGGTAAAAGCATTCCTTGTTCCTGCTGAATGCCAGCAATAGTTTCCTGTTTTCAATAATTAATAAACCAACGGTCGGTAATTTCATGAATTGAAAATTAGTATTTCCTAACTTTAACAAGGAAATTTTTTTATGCTTTTCCACAGAAACTTCACATATTGGATTGATAAGCGGAAATGGAAATATTATTTCCTTGAAGTGTCGCTGCAGCTGACAAAGTGAAAGTTCGGATCCCGATGGTTATCGGGACCGAAGCCAGCCCGTTTTTTAAATTTTAATTTTTAATTTTTACTTTTTAACCATGCCTTACTACTATAAACTGGGAACTATTCCCCACAAACGCCACACACAGTTTCGTAAGAACGATGGGGGCCTGTATTCGGAACAATTGTTTTCTACCGAGGGGTTTTCCAATGACTATTCGTTGATGTATCATTATTATCCGCCCACACAAATCATAAAGACAGAACCACAGGTAACCGTCTCGCCGACGGTGGCTGAAGAGAAAATGCTAAAGCACCGGAGCTTTGAAGGATTTCATATTAAGGCCGAAAAAGATTTTTTGCAAAGCCGTAGGCCTGTCCTCGTGAATAATGATTGCCATCTTGTATTGGCCGCTCCACAGGAGAGCATGCGGGAATATTTTTATAAGAATACTGATGCAGACGAAATGATATTTGTGCATGAGGGCAAGGGCATGCTGAGAACGATGTATGGAGAATTGCCGTTTGGCTATGGTGACTACCTGGTAATTCCGCGAGGGACCATTTATCAAATTGAATTTAGCGATGCGAACAATCGGCTTTTTATCGTTGAGTCATTCAGCCCAATTCGTTTTCCAAAGAAATACGTGAGTAAATATGGCCAGTTGCTCGAACATTCGCCCTACTGTGAACGAGATATTCGACCACCACAGAATTTGCCCAGTTATGATCAGAAGGGAGATTTCTTAATTAGGGCAAAGAAAAAAGGAATTCTGTACGGGCTGCATTATGGCACTCATCCGTTTGATGTCGTAGGGTGGGACGGATACTGCTATCCCTTTGCCTTTTCTATTCACGATTTTGAGCCAATAACCGGTCGCGTACACCAGCCACCGCCGGTTCACCAAACCTTCGAGGCAAATAATTTCGTGGTTTGTTCTTTCTGTCCCCGGCTTTTTGATTATCATCCGCAAGCCGTTCCAGCACCATATAATCACAGTAATATCGATAGTGATGAAGTGATTTATTATGTGGATGGAGATTTCATGAGTCGTAAGAATGTAACGCGAGGAATGATAACCCTTCACCCGGCCGGTATTCCCCACGGACCGCACCCGGGAGCTGTTGAGAAAAGTATCGGATCGAAAGAAACAAAAGAACTAGCGGTGATGGTTGACACATTTCATCCGTTAATGCTGACTAAGGAAGCGCTTGAAATCGAAAATCAGAATTACGTCATGAGCTGGGCGGAGTAGTGAATGGTGAATTATCTATTAAACGATTAGTCGATTTCTTGACGGTGTCTAGTGTCGGGACTTTGCGCACCAACT
>AR_comb_assmDRAFT_10102198_pt1 | contig 13364 bp, 15 predicted proteins | sample ArasoioldDNA_FD_10543 | JGI IMG/M metagenome (IMG submission 10543) | reverse complement strand
TAGATTCAGGGTCTAGCGCCGCGAGGCATGGAGGTTCGAGTCCTCTCCTGGGCACACGCTTCGGTTCGGTCGGTTCTTGAGCCGGTGTCCAGCACCGGCACTCCAGGGCCACTGTCCGCGGGAACCGTCCATGTCTGGTTCCTCGATCGCACCGGGCCCCCGGAACCCGGGTGGCTGGAGATCCTCGACGACGAGGAGCGGGAGCGCGCGATGCGCTTCCGGACCCCGCAGCAGCAGGACGCCTTCGCCGCATCCCACGCGCTGGTCCGCACCGCGCTCTCGGCATACGCGAGGCGTGCGCCGGGGGACTGGCGTTTCGCCATCTCGCCCGAGGGATGCCCCTCGGTGCTCGGCACCTCCGAGCTCAGCTTCAGCCTGACACATGCCGGGGCGCGGGCGGCGGTCGCGATCGGCACGGGCGAGGCGCTCGGGCTCGATCTCGAGCCCATCCGTCCGGAGCGCGATCCCATGACGCTCGCCCGGCGCTTCTTCGGCCCCGCGGAGACTGCGTGGCTCACCGGGCGATTGCCCGCCGACCGCCCCGCCTCCTTCGCCGCACTCTGGACGGTGAAGGAGGCGGTCCTCAAGGCGCGCGGCTGCGGGCTCACCGAGCCGCTGCACTCGGTGGAGGTCGACATGGATTCCTCGGGACGACCCGTCCTGGTCCGGGCCCCCGGCGGCCCCTGGGCGCTGCGGTCGTGGTCGCCCGAGCCGGGCTGGTGCGCAGCGCTCGCCGTCCGCGGCGAGGCGCTCACCGTCTCCACGTTTCGAGCCCGGCCGCTCGGACCTCCTGTCCTCGCGCCTGAGCTGGGGCCGGAGCGATCCGTGGCCTAGGGGGCCCGTTGCCCCGGGAGCAGGGCACGGTCGAAGAAAGAGGCGAAGTTCCGTTCGAGCTCGACGGGGTCGACCCTCGCGTAGTCCCCGTGCCTTGCTCCGGGAACGATCCAGAGCGTCGATCCGGGCGCACCGGCCGCCAGGGCCTCCATCACCGCCGGCGGCGTGTCGGGGTCCAGCGAGCCGGTGAAGAGGAGAAGCGGGCGCGGCACGATTCGCTCGACTGCCATCCGGGGCTGAACTCCATCCACGTCGATGGAAGCCCACCGGAAGATCCAGGCGGCGAGGGTGGCCGACCGGGCAGTGGACGCCGGAAACTCGTTCCGCAGGGCTGCGCGCAGGGATGGCCAGCTCGCCGCCAGCGCCACGGCACGGACCCGGGGATCGACGGCAGCCACGAGGGCGACCGGAGCGGCGGCGACCGAGAAGCCGTAGGCCCCGATCCGTCGGGGATCCACGTCGGGCCTGGAGGAGAGGAAGTCGAGCGCCGCGAGCACGTCGAATCGCTCACGGTCCCCCCAGGTTGCCACCTCTCCCTCGCTCTCGCCGCTGGCGCGAGAGTCGAAGAGCAGCACTCCGTGCCCGTGCCGCGAGAGCAGCGCCGCCTCGGCCAGGAGCTGGGCGCGATTGGAGAGGAGCCCGTGGACGAGCGCCACCCCCGAGCGGGCCCTTCCGGGAGAGAACCAGCCCTTCAGTCGGAGTCCATCACCGGTGTGCAGCTCGATCGATTCCACGTTTCCGAGCAGCGCCCGGGCCTCCGCCGTCTGGGCCTCGGTGAGGGGTGCCCGCACCGGATGGAGGAGGATCCGCGCCTGCCGCGCCGTTCGGAAGCACACCAGCGCGGTTCCCACGCAGATCGCGATGGCCGCCGTGAAGGCCGCGCGCCGGAACACTCGGCGGATCGGACGCACGGCATCCGAATATCAGCGGGCGGGTCTCCGGGCGATCGCCCGCGGAGAGGGTCCTTCCTGCCCCCCCGGCTCGGAATCCCTTCTCGTCCGGGGTCACGACCTCGGGCTTGGACCGGAGTCCATGCGGCTGCGTCCAACGTGGCCACATTGTTGCGTCAGTGCGACTTCCTCATGCAGGGCCATGGCGATGCGGGACGGAAATCCGAGGCGCTGGTAGGTGTGGAGAAGGCGTCGGTGCATGAGACGCCGCCGCAGACGCGACATGGGATTCACGGTTTCGACTCTGAGTACGGTCGACGAACTGAGGCGCCTCGAGCCCGAATGGCGAGAGCTACTCGGACGGATGGGGGCAGACCTGCCCTTCCTCTGGCCGGAGTGGACGATCACCTGGTGGGAGCTCTTCCGGCAGGAGCGCGCGTTCATCCGCGACAGCCTCTGCGTCAAGGTGGTGCGTCGCGACTCCGGAGAGTTGGTGTGCGTCGTCCCCCTGATGCTCACCCAGAGGCCGGGGGTGGGCCCGGCCCGAGTGAGCACGCTCGGTTTTCTGGGCGCGGATCGGTATGTCACCGAGCAACGGGCGCCCATCGTCGACCCGAGCTGCGGGGCCGAGGTGGCGAGGGCCCTGGCCCGTCACCTCGCGTCGAATGCCGAATGGGACTGGATCGCGTGGGAGGGCCTGGATCGGGAAGGCGAGCTGGCGAAGACGCTCGCCGGAGTCATGAATCTGCGCTGGGAGGACTCCCAGGCCGGGAACATCGTGCACCTCCCGGCCAGCTGGGAGGAGTATCGTCGGGGATTCCGGGAGCACCTCAAGAAGTCGGTCCGGCATGGATACAACTCGCTGAAGCGCGAAGGATTGAGCTTCCAGTTCGAGGTGGCGGCCACCCCCGAGCAGATCACTCCGGCACTGGAGATCTTCTTCCAGCTCCACCGGCTGCTCGAGATGGCGGATCCAGAGACGCGTTTCGATCGGTTCGCAGACCCGATCGCCCGGCGCTTCCTGATCGAGGTCTGCTCCCGACTGGCCAAGCGCAACATCACGCGGGTCCTGACGTTCCGGATCCAGGGCGTCCCTGTGGCGAGCCGGGTGGCGTTTCAGCTCCCCGGCTGCCTCTACCTGTATCATTCCGGTGCCGACCCGGCCTGGCGCAAGTACGCTCCGGCCACCACCATCGTGGCCGAGGCGGTGAAATACGCGATCGGAGCTGGCCTCCCCCGCCTTCATCTGTCGATGGGAACGGACCCCTCGAAGTCCCGCTGGGACCCGGTGATGCCGATCTTCCACCGCGCGGTGTGCGTGAGACCGCAGCTCTCCTCCCGCCTGGCGCTGGGCGTGTATTCCTGGGTTCGAGACACTGCGCCGCTGGCGCAGGTGAGGGGAGTCCTCGGCCGTCGATTCAGCTGAGTCCCGTGCGATCGCTCCTCAGCTGCGGGGGCTGAGGTGCTCGATCAGGGCGTCGCTCACGCGCCGCTGCGCCTCCACCGGGGTGAAGGCATGGTCGGCGCTCGGGATCTCGATGCGCCGGAAGCGATCGACTCCTTGCAGGCCCCGCATCGACTCGGAGGCGTGCGCGTCCACGTAGGCCACGCCCGGATCGTTGCGGCTCACCACGAGGAGCGTGTCCACCCCGCGCTCCGCCATCTTCCGCAGAGACCGTGGCACGTCCTCCACCGTGGCGGTCGCCGGCGCTCCCTCCCCACCTTCGACCGCGGTGAGGTCGAGCACGCAGAAGGTCCGGGGGTTGAGGATGAAGGCTGCGGTCACCCGGGGATCGCGCGCGCCGACCTGGAACGCGTAGTCACCGCCCGAGCAATGGCCGGCGACGATGACCCGCGGTGCGTCCAGGGCGCGGATCGCCTCGTCGATGTCCTCCAGCCCAGCGGGCGGATAGGTGAGGTTCTCGGCGGCGCCAGGAGCGACCGGACTGTCACCGATGCCGGAGAGATCGACGCGCAACACCTGATGCCCCAGCGAGGCCCATCTTCGGGCCATTCGCACGCTCATCCGGTGCAGGCCAGAGCGATTCACGCAACCGGCGTTGAGGATCAGGATCGGTGGCCGACCGGGCCGGGCGTGCGCTGGATCGGCAGGGGTGAGAATGCCGAAGAGCGGCCGTCCCCTTCCGAATCGCAACGCGCGCTCACCACTGGGCGCGGCGCCGGAGGGCTTGACTGCAGGCAAGGCGGCCCCGGTGCCCGCCGGGTATCGCTCGGACAGCCAGCCGACGATCGACTCCAGGATCTCGTCGGGCACCGCGGCGCGATGAGAGACGGTGATCAGAAACTTGTGGCCCGGATGTGAACGGAGCTCGGGCTCGGCGCCCAGCTCTCGCAGGCGCGCCATCAGCGCATCGCGGCCCTGAACGTTCCCGCCGTCGATGAACAGGATTCGCTTCGCCGGACGGCTCGTCGTGCCCAGGAGATCGATGCTGGAGAGGTCGGCGATCAGCGAGCTGGGGAGGAACATTCCCAGCGCCTCCTCCCCTTCCTCCTGGAGGGGAGTGGAACCGGCCAGCTCGGGCTCGATCCGGAGGTAGAGCTTGTGCAGCTTGGTGACCTCGCCGACGAACCCCTTTCCCGAGACATACGGGCTCCAGAGCACGAGCGAGTCCGCCTCTCCGCTCCTCGCGGCGTGGAGCATCGCCAGGGTGGCGCCCAGCCGCAGGCCGACCAGCGAGATCGTCTCGGCCCCCGAGCGTTCCCGGAGCTCGCGGATCGCCTGGGCGACGTCGTCGAGCCAGGAAGCGAGCAACCCGGGAGCGAACTCGTCACCTCCGGAATCCCCGGTGCCGAAGAGGTCGAAGCGCAGGCAGGCGAATCCGGCCCGGGAAAGCCGCTCCGCGAGGTGACGATAGGCGCGATCGGAACGCGTCCGATCGGTGCCGATGGGCGGGACGAGGACCACTCCGACCCCGCGCCACGAGCCATCTCTCGGCGGATGGTAGAAGCCCAGAAGCGGCCGGCCGGCGGCACCGAAGTGAATGGCCTGCTTGGGGCCGAAGGGAGTCTCGATCTCGGTCGGTTGCACGCGCGTTCCTCAGGCCAGCGCGGGCGGCAGGGCGAAGTCGCTGTTTCGCCTGAGCACCCACTGGCGACTCCGTCCGTCGCTCTCCCAGCGTAGCCACTTCACCCCCGGGACCCCAACGGCGGTCATGGTCGCGATGACCGAGAACCCCATGCGCTCGTGCAGGAGCAACGAGAGCCGGTTCCAGTCGTAGATGAAGCCCCGGACCTGCCGTCCCCCGTGCAGCTCGAAGACCTCCTTCAGGGCGACCTCGAACAGCTTGGCCACCACGCCCAGCGCGCGCATCGGCGCCGGAGCCATGGCGTCGTAGGACCAGAAGGTCGTGTCGTTCTCGAGGGCCCAGCGGGCGAAGATCGCCCGCTCCTCGTCGAACGGCGCCGGCCCTCGGTGAAAGCAGGTGGCGCAGACGACCTGCTCGTCCAGCTGTCCGAGGTAGATCAGGTCACCGCGGGAGAGGCGGGCCTCGAGCAACGATGCCGCACGGTCGTCCAGCGCTGCCACCGCAGGGACATCGGCCGGACCCGCGCGGCGAATCACCAGATCGGAGAGCGCGCGGGTTGGCTTCGGTGGCTGGCGTGCCTCCACCATCACCGCGCGCTCGACGGTGATCGTGGGAGCCAGCCCGAGCGAGTGGGTGCTCTTCCGCATCGCCCGGAACAGCTTCGGTCCGGCAGGCCCCGGCTCCCTGAGCTTCCGCGCGACCGCCGCGAGCTTGCCGGCGACGTTCATCCGGTGCGGTCCTTCCCCGCGATGTTCGCCTGGACGTACTCCCCGATGTCGCCGAGCGAGCGGAGCTTCAGCACGTCACGCGTGGCGATGGTCAACCCGTACTCCGATTCGAGGGCCGCCATGAGATTCAGGTTGGCGAGAGAATCCCAACCCTCGGTGTTCTGAGGTGTGGAATCCGGTCGCAGCGTCGCCTCCGGAGCGCCCGAATAGAACGCCAGCAGCTCTCGCAATCGAGCTGCAATTGCAGCATCAGCCATAAAGTAATCGTAGCGCATCCTTTCGATTCAACTTGGGCGTCGGTTTCAGTGCGCAGGGATAGGTGAATTTTGCCCCTCCTCCCCCGACGTAGGACCGTGTGTTAGAGACCTCCGCGTGCCGGAGGGGGAAACCTTGGAGGCCTGCGTTGAGCGTCTGGTGCTCGAGTACGCACAGAGCGTCCCGTCGGAACTGCCGCTCGAGCCCCGGCTCTCGCTTCGAAACGACCTCGCCATCGAGTCGCTGTCCCTGGTCTCGCTGGCGCTTCGACTGGGCGGCGAGCTCGGCGTGGACATCGCCGAGCAAGGAGTGGAACTCGGCAGGTTGAGCACGGTGGGTGACCTGCTGGATGTCGCACGAACGTTGACGGAGCAGACGGCACGAGCCGGAACGCAGAATCAGTGACCAGGGAGAAAGACCATGAAGAAGGACACGATCAAGGAAGGGCAGATCCGGGAGCAGCCAACGAAGGAGCCGAAGAAGGACTCGGGTGACGAGACCGAGTTCAAGGTGACCGTCCGCAAGCTCGAAGTGCCGGTCCGTCCGCGCGGCGTCCTCGCCGATTGATGAAGCCCCGGCCGAGCGCGGCGAGGTGAGCTTCCGTGCCTTCGCCGCGCTCGCGGCCAAGCAGCCTCTCGTTTCGTACCAGTACGAGCCGCTTCCGCTGCGGCCTCAGGATGTCGAGATCGAGATCTCGCACTGCGGGATCTGTCACAGCGATCTCCACCTGATCGACAACGACTGGTCCTCCAGCGTTTACCCACTCGTCCCGGGTCACGAGATCGTCGGGACGGTGGTGGCAGCCGGCAGCGATTGCAGCCTGGTGCCCGGTCAACGGGTGGGCGTGGGCTGGCAGCGCTCCGCGTGCCTCCGCTGCGAGTTCTGCCGAGCCGGCGAGGAGAACCTCTGCCCGCAGCAGGAGCCGACGTGCGTCGGGCACATGGGCGGCTTCGCCGACCGCATCCGGCTGGACGGCAGGTTCGTCTTCGACCTCCCTGTCTCCCTGGAGTCGGCGGCTGCGGCCCCGCTGCTCTGTGCGGGGGCCACCGTCTTCGCGCCTCTGCGCCGCTGGAACGTCCGCGCGGGGATGAAGGTCGGGGTCATCGGGGTCGGCGGTCTGGGCTCGCTCGCCCTGCGCTTTCTGCGGGCGCTGGGCTGCCACTCCACGGCCTTCACCTCGTCCTCCGACAAGCGGGAGGCAGCCTTGGCGCTCGGGGCGGACGAGGTTGCCTCCTCCACCAGCGTGAAGGAGATCCGTGTCCTCGCCAACCGGTTCGACTTTCTGCTCTGCACCGTCCCTGCGCGGCTGGACTGGATCACCTATCTGCTGACCCTCAGGCCAAATGGAATCCTCTGTCTGGTGGGCGCCCCGCCGGGGGTGATGCAGATCCTCGCCGCGCCTCTGCTGCTCGGGCAGCGCGTCATCTGCGGTAGCGACATCGGCAGCCGCCGGATGATCCGGGAGACCCTGGCGTTCGCCGCCGAGCACGGCATCGGCGCCCAGGTGGAGACTGCGCCGCTGGAGGAGGTGAACGCGGCGATCCAGCGGGTCCGCGCGAATCTGGTGCGTTACCGGATGGTGCTCACCCGGTGAACCCGGGCTCGTCGGCCAGCGGGGCGATGACCAGCGCACCCCGGTGACCGGACCACCGAGCGAACCAGGGCTCCATCTTTCGACGCTGGATCTTCCCGGTGTGGGTCCGGGGGACGGCCTCGGACCCGTGCAGGACGACCTTGGGTCGCTCGGGGACGGGCAGCGTCTCCACCGCCCGGACCAGGCGCTGGCGAAGCTCGGCGTCGACCTCCTCGATCTCCACGTACGCCCCGACCTCCTCACCGTGCTCGTGATGGAGGAAGCCGAGCACGACGAGGCGTCCGGACAGCTCGGGGAGCGCCTGGACCAGCTTTCGCTCCAGCGCGAGCGGGCTGTACTTCTCCGCGTCGCGGATGATGAGCTCCTTGAGCCGCCCGGTCACGAAGTGGAAGGGCCGGCCGCGGTGGAGGCGGAAGAATCCCTCGTCACCGGTGTGGAGCCAGCCTTCGGGATCGATGGCTCCGCCGGTGTTCTCCGGATCGCGGTAATAGCCGAGCATCAATGAATGCCCGCGCACCATCAGCTCGCCGCGGGTGCCCTCTCCCACCGCGCTCCCGCTCGGGTCCACGACCTTCACCTCGGTTCCTTCCAGGGCAGGACCGATGGAAGGCACCTCCGACGAGTACATCAGGTCCGCGTGCTCGTCCGGAGAGTCGAAGGGGGACAGACAGCAGGCGAAGTTCGTGTACTCGGAGAGCCCCCAGCCCTGGATGAGGGGAATGCCCGTCTTGGTCTCGAAGGTGCGTGCCACGTCGGTGGGCAGCGGCGCCGAGGAGACCATGAGGTGTCGCAGCGCCGGGACCTGCTCGCGCTTGACGCCACTCGCCAGGAGCATGGGCAGGAGTGCGGGAACGACGCTGGAGACCTCGACCGACTCGGCGCGCACCACTGAGGCCCAGGTGAACGGCTCCAGCCGCTCCGAGAACACGAGGTGCCCCCCGGTGGAGAGCGCGGTCATCAGCCCGAAGCCGAACGCGTGCGCGTGGTACAGTGGGAGGACGGCGAGCTGAGTCGTTTCATCCAGGCCGAAGTTCGTCGCCATGCTCCAGGCGTTCGCGATGAGATTTCGCTGCCGGAGAGCGACTCCCTTGGGACTTCCGGTGGTCCCGGAGGTGTAGAGGATCGCGGCCAGCTGCTCGGAGAGGCCGGGCGGCGCGTCGGGAGTCCGGCCGCCGAGGCCCGACACGTCCTCGATCGGCAGGACGAACTCGGGCCGGACCCTCCCCTCCACCTTCGCGAGGAGATCGGCGGTGCCGGAGAGACCCCGCGCCCCGGCGTGGGTGAGGATGTACCTCCAGTCCTCCGGAGCGGCGGCGGGATTCAGGGGAACGACCACCGCACCCTGGCGGAGGAGCGCCAGCACCAGCACCGGCACCTCCATCCGGTTAGGCGTCAACAGCGCCACCCGGTCTCCTGGCTTCACGGCGAAGCGCTCCGACAGCCCGCCTGCGACCGCCTCCACCCGCGAGATCAGCTCCGCGTACGACAGCCGTCCCTCCCGGGCCTTCCCGCGGTAGAAGCTGAGCGCCGGCCGGTCGCCGTGCTCCGACAGACGCCCGAGCAGCGCCGGAAAGTCCAGGGATGGCGCGGAGATCATGGCCGCCTAGTACCCGACCTCGAACCCGTACTGGTACGACGCCTGGAGGCGCTCGGAGAGTACGTTCAGCGCATCGGGGTGGAAGCGCCAGTCGATGTCCGGCGCCGCCTCCTCGAGCGTGGTCACGCCGAAGTAGAGCGGCTGGAAGCCCATGTCCACGTAGGCCTTGGCCAGGCTGGAGGCCACCGCCGCCTCGTCCGGGAAGATCGGCTCGCGGTGTCCGAGCCCCTTGAAGCTCGACTTGGAGATCGCGCCGATCCGGCCGGTGGGAGCCCAGTAGAGCGCCACGCAGTGGCCGACCTCCTCGCCGGATTTCGGATCCCGGCGATGGATGGCGAGCAACCGGCGCTGGACCTCGGGGCAGAGGAGCTCCAGCAGTCCGTAGGAGAGGATGGCGGCGTCGATGCAGGTGATGCGGGCGCTGTGCAGGGACGAGCGAACCGACTGGATCCGGTAGTCGGCCCGCCAGTCGTCCAGGTACCGGTATCCGTCGATGATCCGCCGGACGTCCTCCGGCGAGCTCAACGGCCCGCCCCCGGAGACCTCGAGCAGCCGGTCCAGGTCCGCCTCGGTGTAGCCCAGGCTGGTTCCTGCCACCTGGAGCGGCGAGGTTGCCCTATTCGGAGAGGAGGTCACACGGCAGGCGCGGCACGACTTCAAAGTTCGCGTAGAACGTGTCGATCCCGTCCATGAAGAGCAGCAGGTGCTCGGCCATGTTCCTGGCCACGTTCAACGCATCGTTGACCTCGCGCACCGTCAGCGGCGGCACGCTCTCACACATGAGGAGGAACGCGTTGGCGTGATCGAGGTGCTGGTCGGCTCGGGTGTGAGCGATGAAGGAATCGATCAACTTCCCGGTGTAGGGGTAGTGCTTGCGCATTGCATCGTAGAAGTCGCTGACCGCCCCCGCCGCGCCCGCGTCCTCGTTCTCCGTCATCTGCAGCAGCTCGTTCCCCGAGTAGTAGGAGAACGAGCTCCGTTGCGCGGATTCGTTGAGGTAATTGACCAGCGCGCGGGTCGAGGGCAGCGGCTGCGAGTGAAGCACCACCTCGTCCGGGAAGAGGCTCCGCAGTCCCTTCCGGTAGATGTCACCGTGGGTGTACTCCTCGATGAAGTGCCGGGCGAGGTGCGGCATCATCTCCGGCGTCGCGTTGGCCGCGGCGAGCCCCATGTGCTCGAAGGCCGCCTCGATGTAGTGGTACTTCTCGAAGGCGAAGCCGATCACCTGTGCCCGGCTGGCCTTCCCGGTCACGACCCGCTCCCAGAAGGGATGCCGGTAGACCGCCTCCAGCCAGTAACTGCAGTGCTCGCGATGCAGCTTGTAGAAGTCGGTCCCGCTCATCAGGACCTGGTCGCTTTCGCCCGAGAGGAAGGCGAGCACTCCCGCCTTCTCCAGCTCCCGGAGGAGCGTCTCGAGCCGCGCCGGCGCCACCCCGAGCTCGGTCGCGGCCGACGCCAGCGGGGTCTTCCCGTCCAGGTACCGCCCGGCCTTGAGAAAGAGCTGGGCGGCGGCGCCCTCCAGGGTCACCTCGTCGCGGTGACGCCGGATCGCAACCTTCTGGTCTCCGGGAATCACCTCCGCCTCGCGTCGAAGCAGGGGGAGGTCCTTCGGGCCCGGCACGGCCGAGCCGTTCGTCGCAGTCGCAGTTTGCATTCTCACACCTCAGTCAACTCGGACGTCGAACGGTCGCCGCGGTACCGGGTTGCTCTCCACCTGGTAGTACTTCTCGATGTTGTCCGTCCAAAGCCAGATGTGCTCGACCAGCTGGTGTCCGTAGTCGAGGACCGTGGACGCGCGCTCGGCCGACATCTCCGGAACGTGTTCCAGGATGTCGCGGAACAGATCGGAGTGCTGGTACTTCACGTCCAGATCGAGGTGCGCGTAGATCGGCTGGATGGCCTCTCTGGGGATCCCGTACAGCTCGCCAGCCTTGTCGTAGTAGGGGTTGTACGTCTTGCGGTCGGTGGTCGTTCCCTCCAGCACCGCCGAGCAGATCGAGTACGCCAGGATGTCGTGGCGGGCCGCCTGCCTCATGAAGTTCGAGAGGGCCAGCGTCATCGGCAAGGCGACCGACTCGGCGATCTGCGGCTCGGTGTAGCCGAGGGCCTTCAAGGACTTCATAAAGTAATGATAATGATTCCACTCCTCGGCGTAGTGCTTGGCCCGGAGCTGCTTGATCGGCTTCTCGTGGGCGTGGGCCGCGGAGAGCGGCATGTGCCGGTTCGCATTCTTCGTGTAGTGGTAGAGCTCGATCAGCCAGCCGGTGAAGAGCCGGGCCGATCCCTTCCCGCTCATCATCCGTTCCCAGAACGGATGGGAGAACGCCTCGGTGAGCCAGCTGTTGAGCACGGTGCTGAAGCGTTCGTGAAACTCCAGACCGGTCATGCTCTTCGCGCCGGCATCCACGCGGTAGAGCAGCCCTGAGTCCTCGAGCGTCTCGAAGAGTCTGGGGACCCTGGCCTCGTCGAGACCGAGGTCGCGCGACAGCTCCGCCACTCCTTGCACGCTCGGGAGCCAGGTCGCGACGCTCTGGTACCAGCCGAATTCTCGCTCACCAAGCTCGACGACGCGATCGCTGAGGCGAAGCTCGCGCCCGCCTTCGAGCGGTCGGACCTCGTAAACGCGACGCGTGCGATAGTTGCTCTGAAGAGTTGTCGTCACCGAAACCCCCAAGTTGGCGGGCAGACTAAAGTGCGCGCGAAGATCCGGTCAATCGACTCGGGGATCGCATTTCGAGGATGGGTATGTATCGACCCGATGCTTTTCGTCTCGACGATCGAGTGACGCTGCTCGCGCACGCGCGGACTCATCCGTTCGCCACGGTGATCACGCAACGCGGTGGCTCACTCACCGTCAGCCATCTTCCTCTCCTGGTGGATCCGGAGCGCGGCGTCCTGCGCGGACACCTGGCGCGCGAGAATCCGCAGTACCAGGACCTCGCCGCGGAATCGGAAGCGCTCGCCATCTTTCACGGCCCGCACGCGTATGTCTCGCCGTCCGTTTACGAGGAGCAGCCCAGCGTACCAACGTGGAATTACGTCGTGCTTCACGTCCGGGGACGAGCCCGGCTCGTCGACGAACCTGTCCTCAGGAACATCCTCGACGATCTGGTGGGTCGTTTCGACCCGAGCGGCTGGAAGCTGGACGCGCCGGACGAGTACCTGCGGTCGGCCCTGGACGCGATCGCCGGCTTCGAGATCTCCATCGAGGAGCTGGAGGGAAAGTGGAAGCTCAGCCAGAACCGATCCCTGACCGACCAGAGACGGGTCGCGGCCTGGCTCGAGGGCGGCGTCGAGTCCAGTCGAGCCGTGGCGGCCCTGATGCGCGCCCGCTTCTAGCGAAGGCGGCTGCCAAGACCCTCACGCAATTCAGATGCGTCTCTGGCCTCAGCGGAACGAGCCGGCGTAAAGTTTAACTTCACTTCGGAAACTGCCATGCCGGTGGAACAGCTGCGCCGTGGAGATCTCGTCGAGGTGAAGAGCCCGGCGGAGATCCTGGCCACGCTCGACGAGCGAGGGGATGTCGAAGGGCTCCCGTTCATGCCAGAGATGGCCGCGCACTGCGGGCGTCGGTTCACGGTGCAGGCCCGGGCAGACAAGGTCTGCGACACGGTGAGCTTCACGGGGAGTCGCCGCATCCCCTCCGCGGTCCTCCTGGACGATCTGCGCTGCGATGGAAGTGCCCACGACGGATGTCAGGCCGAATGTCGCTTCTTCTGGAAGGAGGTCTGGCTGGAGAAGATCGCTCCGGACGCTCCCGCTCGCCGTTCCTTCTCCGAAGACGAGCGTGCCTCCTTGATCGATCGAACCACCCGTCAGGTGCGTTCGACCGCCCAGATCGACGGGAAGCAGGAGATTCGCTACCGCTGCCAGATGACGGAGATCGCCAGCTGCTCGAGGCATCTCCGGACGTTCGACCCTCGCCCTTACCTCCGGGAGCTGACCTCGGGAAACGTCTCCCTCGGTCGCTTCGTCCGGGTCATGGCGAAGGCAGCGGTGGTGGAACCAAAGCGGAAGCTGGGCCTGGTGCCCGAGGTCCTGACCGGGAACGCCCGGAAGGGTGAGAGCGTCGAGCCCCTCGGGCTGAAGGTCGGAGAACGGGTGCGGGTCAGGTCCAGGGAGGAGATCGTCAAGACGCTCACTCCCAACGGAACGACCAAGGGGCTTCGCTTCGATCACGAGATGTTCGCGTACTGTGGCCAGAGCTTTCGGGTCAGGGCCCGCGTCCACCGCTGCATCCACGAGATCAAGCGGGTGATGGTGGAGCTGAAGACCGAGGCGCTCGTCCTGGAGGGGGCCGCCTGCACGGGCGATCACAACCCCGCCCGCTGGTTTTGCCCCCGGGCCATCTATCCCTTCTGGCGCGAGTGCTGGGTCGAGCGCGTGGAGGCCCCCGCGACCGAGCCGTGAGACCGGCTC
>AR_comb_assmDRAFT_10514209_pt1 | contig 13365 bp, 12 predicted proteins | sample ArasoioldDNA_FD_10543 | JGI IMG/M metagenome (IMG submission 10543) | reverse complement strand
AGCCCGTACGATCCGCAGAAGAACATCTGGATCGTCGACGCCGACGCGCACTTCGTCAGCAAGTTCACGCACGACGGCAAGCAGCGCCTGCTGACGCTCGGCACGCCGGGTGTGGCTGGCACCGACGATACCCACTTCAGCCGACCGACGTTCATGGCGTTCATGGACGCGAACACGTGGTATCTCGCCGACGGCTATGACGGCACGCGCGTGATCAAGTACGACATGAACGGCAAGAAGCTCCTCGAGTGGGGCATGAAGGGCACGCAGCCGAACGAACGTCGGCCTGGCTACTTCAACAGCGTGCACGGCATCGCCGTCAATCCGAAGACGCGCCGTGTCTACGTCAACGATCGCAACAATGGCCGCATCCAGGTGTTCGACGAGAACGGCAAGTTCCTCGACCAGTGGGATGCAGGTCCGCGTCCGCCGATGAACATCCACAGCATTTATATGGGGCAGGACGGCATTCTCTGGGGGGCCGACCAGGGCTCGAACAAGATCGTCGCGTGGGATGCCGATGGCCACTTCCTCTATTCATGGGGGACGTTCGGCACGTGCCAGGGCTGCCAGTGGGGCGTGCACGGCTTCGCCACGGATAAAGACGGGAACCTCTACACCGCCGAAGTGCGCACAGGCCGCATCCAGAAGTACGCGCCGCGCAAAGGCGCGAATCCGGCGTTCCTGGTCGGCAAGCCGTGGCCGGGCGTCGGGTAATAGGGTTGGTTCGCCGGTGCGCGAGTTCGATGGTTCGGGGTTGTTAGCGTCCGGAATAGTGTTCGCGCAAGCAGTTCGGACACAGACCGTGAGAGAAGTCGGCGTCTGATCGCTCGGAGATGAACGCTTCGAGCGATTCCCAGTCACCGGCTTCGTTGCGGATGCTCTTGCAGAACGAGCAGATCGGCAGCAGCCCTTCCAGCTTGACCACGTAACGGTGCAGCTGCCGTTCGTGTTCGCAGAGGCGCGCGAACCAGAGCGCCATCAGGCTGACGACTGCGGCGCGTACCACGGTCATGACAATCGGCACGGTCAGGCTGTTGCCATGCCATCCGACGATCAACACGACGACATGCAGCAGCGACACCCCGATCGCGAGCGCGATGGCGGGCCACGTTCCTGAATACCACGCGGCTAAGAGGACGGGGACGAGATAGAGCGTCGGGAAATCCGTGCCTGCGCCCGCGGCGTAATCGATCGCCACGAATGCCGCACCGACGGCGACCCACCACCACGGATTGACCCTGCCGTGTGGCAGCAGCCACCACGGGCGTACGAGTTCTTTCTTACTCACATTCAATATTCAGTATGTGATTGCCGCCTACGGATGAACGGGCATCGTCCGCTTGCCATCGACCAGAGGCGGAAGGCCTGCAACCTCGTCGTACGCCTCGGTGATGAAGCGATCCTTGCTCTGTTGCGTGTCGCCAAGCGTCGTCTTGTCGTACGGCGCCGTGAGATTGGCGGCGAGCACGTCCTTCAGCGACTTGCCCTGATCGCGCAGCGTCTTCACCTTCGCGAGAATGTCGACGACCATCGCGCGATACGGCAGCAGTTCCTGCTTTTTCACCAGCGTGCCGTGCCCAGGCACCAGCGTAGTCTTTGCGTCGGCGAGCTTCTCGATGAGATCGACGGCGTCGAGCATGCCGCGCAACGAGCCGCCGTTCGCCTGATCGGCAAACGGATAACCGAAGTTGCGGTAGAAGTCCTCGATGTAGATGACGTTCGCGTTGCGGAAGCGGACGATGGTGTCGCCGGCGGTATGTGACGGCATCATCGGAATGAAATCCACTATTTCGCCGTTCGTGTTCAGCGTCACGGCGGGACGGCCCGGCGCCGCGGCGTCGTAGTTGTAGGTGACCACAGGCACGCCTGCGCCCGGCGCCATCTCCTTGCGGAGATTCTCCTGCGCGAAAATCACCGCGCCCTGGCCCGCAAAAAATCCATTCGCCCCCGTATGGTCGCCATGAATGTGTGTGTTGACCACCATCTTGATCGGTGCGGTGGTGAACGTGCGTATCGCGGCCAGCGTCTTCTCCGCGACCTGACGGTTCTGCGTGTCGACCATCAGCACGCCATCGGGACCGAAGAGCACCATCACCCGGCCGCCCGAAGCGTCTGGATGCGCGGGATCGAGCGCTTGCGATCCGTGGACGACGAACAGATTCGGCGACATCTTCGCGGTGACGAAGATCTGAATCCTGTCCCACGGCGTTTGATAACCCGCCGGGAAGGTGAATGGCCCCTTGCCCGGCGGGACAAGTTCGATGGGGTAACCGGCTTCCTGCGGCAACACTCTCGCTGGAAGCAGAATGAACGCCGCGAGCGCCAGAGAGAGCAGCGCGCGTCGGGTCATCGCACTATCGTCTCGGCGCGTCGGCTGGCTGACCGCCGGCGGGCTGCTGACCGCCGATGGCGGCGGCCGGGGTCATACACGGCGCTGCCGGATCGTTGGTGCCCGCGGGGCAATTCGGGTTGGTGATTGCGGCACTCGCCGGCCACGTCTGCGGCGGGCCACCATCGACGCGGAACGACGGCGGTTCCTGCTGGCGCAGTCCGTGAATCGCGTTCGAGTAGTAGTCGGTGTAGCGGATGCTTCCGCCCTTCGCATCGACGAAGCCGACTGACCCCTGAAACAGGCCCGGCTCGGGCATCCCCTTCGGCACGGTGCCTTCGAAGATGTAGAGACGGTTCTCGTGCATCGTGATGTAGCCGAAGGTGCGCGACTCGTCCGGATTGGTGAGCTGCATGAAGAGACCTTCGACCACCTGCTCGAACTGCAGGTTCATGTCGGTCGTCTTCACGCCCGGCCGCTGGATCATCTTCAGCGCGGCGAACGTCATCGCCCCGCGGATGTCCATCTTCGAATAGCCAAGGCCGATGATGCCCCCGCGCCGTCCGTCCTGCGTGCCGATACACGTCTCGGCGCCAGCGGGGCACTGCTTCGCGCGTTCCTCACCGAGCTTGAGCACCGGGCGATAGTCGACGACGGTGACTTTGTACTGCTCCTTGCCATGGCTCGCGCTGAACACCTTCGCGGGCAGGTTGTAGCGGTACTGCGACACCCACGTTATGTTCTCGACCTTCGGTTTGCCCGGGAAGTTCACCTCGAAGCCGTCTTCGGGGAACTTGAAGTTGTCCCAGTCTTCCTGGGCCAGCACGGGCGTGGCCAGGCACAGGACCAGCGCCGCCGCCATCCATGAAATCACGCGCATCTTTCTGCCTCCCGAGCTCCAGATTGGAGCTTGGAACTTGGAGCTTGGAACTTGGAGCTTAGGAATATATCAGGAGTGGCCGGGGTCGCGCGCGGTCGGCGCATCGTGATGGCTGCCCGATAGATCGCTGCGATCGAGGACATTGTCGGGTGCTCCGACCCGGTACCAACGCCACGCGTAGCCGTCAAGCGTCACGCGGTGCTGGCCGTCGTTGTGCCGCCGGCTGTGACGGCCATCGAAGACTTCGACGAGCACCTCATCGCGCGGCGCGCCCACGCGCAGCCGCACCTTCTGATCCTGATTCGAAAAATTGTGGAGCGTGACGATGGAGGTCTCACGCCAGTCGTAGCGGAGCGCCAGCACCTCGGGAACGTTGGTGCGCAGGACCGCAAATGTTCCCCAGCTGATCTCCGGGCACTCCTTGCGCATGCGGAGCATCCGCTCGGTCCAGTTGAGCAGCGAGTGCGGATCGCGACGCTGATCGGCGACGTTCACTTTCTGATATCCGTACACCGGATCGTCGATCACCGGTCGCACGATCTTCTTCGCACGTGAAAAGCCGCCGTGTATTTCGCTCGTCCACTGCATCGGTGTTCGCGCGCACTCGCGCTCGGGCAGCCGCAGGTTATCGCCGATGCCGATCTCGTCGCCGTACTGCATCATAGGTGTGCCGGGCAGCGAGAAGAGCAGGCTGAAGGCGAGCTCGAGCCGCCTGCGATCGTTGCCAAGCATCGGTGTCAGCCGTCGACGGATGCCGCGGTTGTACAACTGCATCCTTTTCTGCGGCGCAAACGCCTTGAACACCTTCTCGCGCTGCTCCGCGGTCAGCCGTCCGAGATCGAGCTCGTCGTGGCTGCGGAGAAACTGCACCCACTGCGCGTTGGCAGGACGCTTGGAGGTCTGCTCCAGCGCCCAGACCAGCGGCTCGGTGTCGGCAGTCGCCAGCGCATAGAACAGCCGCTGATTTACCGCGAAGTTCAACATCATCTGAATCCGCTGCCCATCGTCGCCGAAGTAATTCATGCTCTCTTCGGGAACGACGTTCGCCTCGGCGAGCAGGATGGCGTCGCCTTCGCGCCACTGGAGGAAATCGCGCATTTCCTTGAGGATGTTGAAATCCTGCTGATGCTCGACGCCCGGTCCCTTCTTCTCGATGAGAAAGGGGACGGCGTCCATGCGGAAACCCGAGACGCCGAGCTGCAGCCAGAAGCCCATGATCTTGTGAATTTCCGCGCGCACGTACGGATTCCACGTATTCAGATCCGGCTGATGATCGTAGAAGCGATGAAAGTAGTACTGACCCGCCTTCCGATCCATCGTCCACGTCGTCGTCTGCTGGCCGGGAAAGACGATGCCCTGCTTATGGTTCTTTGGGCGTTCGTCGGCCCACACATACCAGTCGCGGAAGAAGGAATGTTTGTCGGCGCGCGCGGTCTGAAACCACGGGCAGTCAACGGAGGTGTGATTGACGACAAGATCGACGATCACACGCATGCCGAGCGCCTTCGCGTGGTTCATGAAGTTGACGAAGTCGCCAAGGCTGCCGTGCTTGTCGTGAACGTTGTAGTAGTCGGCGACGTCGTAACCGTTATCGCGATTCGGTGAGCCGTAAAATGGCTGCAGCCAGACGCAGGTGACGCCAAGGCCGGCGAGGTAGTCCAACCGGCGCATCAAACCTTCGAAATCGCCAACGCCGTCGCCGTTGGCGTCCTGGAATTTCTCGACGTCGAGACAATAGATGACCGCGTTTTTGTACCAAAGGTCGTCGATCGACACCGCGCTTGGCGTTGGAGCAACGCCGATGCCACGCTGCGCTGGACGTCTGAGATAAACCACATTCGCGGGCCGTTTAGTCTGCTTCCACGCAGCCTTCGTGGGCTGAACAACGTGCGGAAATCACTCTTGCTGCAATCGCCCGAGTGCTTTGCGGCGATTCAACAGAACGCATTTCCCGTGGCGACTGACTTGCACACCCGTTTGAGGGCGCTTCCCCCATATTGGAGTGCCCCATTGTTTGGTCGCTATCAGTTAACGCTTGGAGACTGCCACGAAACCGTCGCGGTTCGACGTGGTCGTGCGTTCGCGCTCGTGGGAATGGCTGGATGCGCTGAACCGCCGTCTGCAGATCGAAGTGCAGCTCGTCGACGCGCAGGGATATTCCCGTGTGCCAACCGCGAACGCTGCTCAAACGCCTTTGGCGCGTCTGGTCGCGTCCGGCGCGGCCGAAGTGCGTGCGCTTGCGACAACGGCCGGCGCCCGGCGCACGCGCCAGACATCGAACATCGGTGATCTGCGAGTCGTCGCGCAGCCGCTGCTGGAGGCCGACGAAATCATTGGTGCTGTCCTCATCGGTTATTCGTTGCCCGCACGTCGCGGTGCGACGCAGAGTCAGATAGACATCGAAGGCATCCTCGAGGGCGTGTTTCAGGCGATTTTTGCGCACCTGGCGGCACCCGCCGCCGGGCGGCCTCAGGTCGACGATCTCGGGTCGCTTGCGAATGTGCTGGACGCCGCAGCGGCGACCGGCACCGACCGGGAGCTGGTTGCCGCGTTCGCGGCGGCACTCGCATTCTGGAAGCGTATCGATGTGTACGGCTACGTCAGCACCGCGAACAACATCTTCGTGGCGGACGTATTGCCGCCTGTTGCCGCCGAGCCGCGGATTGCAACGACGATTCCCGCGAGCGCGCTCCCCTCGAGCAGTGCGCTCACTGCACTCTCGCCCTCACAGATCGAGGCGCTCGGGATTCGCGATGCCCCTGACGTGATCGTCGCGCGTGTACCCGAGGGCGATAATCCGTGGCTCCTCGTATTTTGCGGGACCATCCCGGCGGCCGAAGTGGTGCGCCTGGGCGTCTACGTGCGCCTGCTCGATCAACTGATCCGGACGGTGACGTCTGATGTCATCGTCCGACTAGTGACGACCATCTCCGCGCACCTTGTCGAATTCGGCGAGTCTGCTGAGGCGGCAGCAACAGCGGTGCTCGACGCGCTCAACGCGGGCATTGGGATGTCGTCGAGCGCGCTCACCTTGACAACGGGGTACGGAGCGCCGCTGCTGCAGGTGGGTCAACCCGACGTGGCGCGGCCGACGGACGTCACGGCCGCCACGCGCCTGGCGACGATGCGACGGGTGCCGAGCCGCTATACCCTCAGCATCACGCTAACCGCAGCCGATGGTCGGCGGATTACCAGATATCAGAGGGACGTAGCGGAAGCGGTCACCAACGTCGTCGACGCCTGGATCCGTCGTGCGCTACCGGAACTTCAGCAGCGCGATCGCCGCGCGGGATCTCGCGCGTTTGACCAGGTGCTCGAGCGATTTGCCGGCGAGGCGTTGGAAAGCGGCAGCACCGTGTCGGTCATCGTCCTCCTCGTGCGTGAGGCCACATCATTTCCGGGGCTCACGCAGCAATGGATTGCTCGCATCCGTGCCATGATGCGCGCGTCGGACATCGTCGGGATGCTGGGCGAAGGGGAAATCGGCCTTCTGCTCCACGACACGACGCATGATCGCGCCGATGTAGTGGCGCACCGTGTTCTGAAGCTGCTGGTGGCCGACGGGGCGTATGGTGCGCCTGTCGTTGCGGTAGGAGTTGCGAGCCGGACGCCAGACGGTGCGGGGAGCGCAGGCATCGCTGACGAGGCGCGCAACGACGCGATTGCGCGCGCGAGATCCAGCCAGGCGTCCGACGTGAGGAATCAGTCTGATGATGGTTCCCGGTGATCGTCGCCGCGGCAGCCGGATGGCAGCGGTTGGTCCGCTGTGGGGCACGCTGCACCTTGCGGTCGCGGTCGAAATCGTGAACGTCAGTCCGTTTGGTGTTCTGGTTTCGTCTCCGATTTCGCTGCCGCGAGATTCGATCCAGCACCTGCGCATCGTCGCCGGCGATCACGAGGTGCAGATCGATGCGCGCGTCTGCCACGCCCGCCCGCATGAGCATCAGGGCGAGCCGGGTGAACTGATCGGCTTGGAATTTCTTACGACCTCGGTGCCATCGTTCGACGCCTCGAAGATGTGATGTTTCTGGCCTGAACCAGAAAATCTTCTGATTTCCTGTTTAAGAGTCACCTTTTCTGGGACTTAGTCTGCGTCAGCAGCTGTGCTGATCGTCGATTTCCGCCTATAAACACGCGATTTAACGAGGCAGACTAATGTCGCCCGGCTCATGGCGACTTCCTTGCAGCGAAAAGCGAGACCGCAGCGCGTCGACTCCTGACGCAACGCGCTTTTTTCCACCAATGACGAGGGAATACGTGCAGGGAAGTCCCGAGGGACGGGAGCGTCGCCGCGCCGTTCGCCGACCGATCGACGGGCATATGGCGATCGTCCCAGTTGTTCTTCCGGTGCAGGTGATTGATATCAGCACCAGCGGAGTGCTGTTGACCGCCGACTGTCCGATTCATCCCGGGCGCGGCGGCATGCTCTGCCTCGACATGAACGGCGAACCGTTTCGGGGCGAGATTCAGGTGAAGCGGATTGCCAGCGCAGCGTCGCGGCCGGACTCCTACGAAATGGGTGCGTCGTTCCTTTCGCTCAGCCCCGAATACCGGCACATTTTGAGGCGCATTACGCAATGACGATCACAGCACCAGGTCTCGATTCTTCGCGTCGCATCAACACGCTCTCGGGAATGCGACTGAAGACCAACATCGAGTTGATCGGGCGCAGCCCCGAAATGGTCGCCCTCCAGCAGGAACTCGAACGCGTTGCGCGTTCGGATGCGAAGGTGCTGGTCACCGGCGAAAGCGGCGTTGGCAAGGAAATCGTTGCGCGCAGTATCCATGCGCACAGTCCGCGCGTGAATCACGTATTCGCGCCTGTGAATTGCGCCGGCCTGCCGGAAACGCTCCTCGAATCCGAGCTGTTCGGCCATGTGAAGGGCAGTTTCACCGGCGCGTACCGCGACAAACCGGGAAAAATGGAAACCGCGCACATGGGCACCGTTTTCCTCGATGAAGTCGGCGAAATGACCTTGCGGATGCAGGGCATGCTGCTGCGGTTTCTCGAGACGGGTGAGCTGCAGAAGGTCGGGGCAGAAGGCAGCAGCCGTCATGTCAACGTGCGTGTGATCGCGGCGACCAATCGAGATCTCAGGCAGCTCGTGACTCAGGGCGCGTTCCGAGAAGATCTCTTCTACCGCCTGAACGTCATTCACATCACCGTGCCGCCGCTGCGCGAACGCCGGCAGGACATCCCCGTCCTCGTGCAGCAATTTCTCTCGCAGTTCGCCGCCGCGAACCACGCGCCGGCGATGGCGGTGTCTCCAGAGGCGATGAACGCAATGATGGCGTATTCGTGGCCCGGCAACGTGCGTGAACTCGAGAATGCGATCGAGCGCCTCGTTGTCACGTACGAGGGTGCGACGATCGAATACGACCAGCTGCCGTCGGAGATTCGCAGCAACGGTGGAACGGTTGCGCTGAGGGTCAAGCGCGAACGGCGTCGGACGGTGGCCGACGATCTGTACAAGCGAATGACGCAGCAGGGCGAATCGTTCTGGTCAACCGTCTATCCGCTGTTCATGAATCGCGAAATCACGCGCGCCAACGTTCGCGATCTCGTTGCTATGGGTCTGCAGGAGACGCATGGCAACTATAAGATCGTTGCGCGGCTGTTCAACATGGAAGCGCGCGACTACAAACGGTTCCTGAATTTCCTACGGAAGCACGACTGCCAGATCCCCTTCAAGGACTATCGATGATTCCCGTCCGATGCGGAGCACCATAGTCGCTCGGCACCTTCGACCTGCGGTCTCTGGCAGATAAATTTCATCGGATTCTAGCGTTCCCAGTCTCCTTCCACGTCTGAAACCCCCGTAAACTCGCGTCATTATTTGCCGGCCTCTTCGACAGGGAGCGGGCATTCTCCTTGCGAACTGTTCTTGAGTCCACGTTACAGCGCGCGTCCGCTGCACGTGGACATCCTCGAGGACATACATGCACGGTCGACGGGCACATGCACGATGCGTCATTCCCGCCTCCGCGGAAGGGATCCTGTCCATCTCTCGCGATGTGCGGGTGCAGGCAGCAAGTGCCGCGCACGTGAGGGTGATCAGCCGCGAACCCGGCGTGCCCGGTGAACGTGGCCACCTCACAGGGACCGGACCGAATGCGGCGAGCGTTCCGGTCCGCGTTTCCGCCAGCCGCTTGGCGGTGATCGCCGGCTCGATCCGCCACCTCCTCGAACTGACCGTGCTGTTGAACCCGGGGCCGGACTCGCGTCGTGATTCCTGAGGGACTGGCGGTGCTCACGCGTGAGTTGCGGATGCGCTTGCTGAACTGCAGCGCGTCTGGATGTCTGATCGAGATCAACGTGCCGTTGGCGGTCTCGACCGTGGCCTCGCTGACCGTTCGTTTTGAAGGGCGCCAGTTCACCGATGACGTGCTGGTCGCGTGGTGCAAGGCCGTGCCGGGCGGCGGCGCACGCTACCACGCAGGTCTTCGCTTTGTGTGGACCGATGCGGCTCCGCCGGACACATTGCGCCTGATGGCGCATCAGCTAGTTGCACGCGTGGGTGGCGAGAGCGCAGAACACACCTGAGACACCGCATGCCGAATCCATCATGGTCGCGCGTCGAATTTGTTGCCTACGATCCGCAGATCGTTTCCGTCCTTCGCGCCGCGGATCGCTCCGCTACCTCCGATGCGACGGTGCTCATCCACGGCGAAAACGGCGCGGGGAAAACGGTCCTCGCTGAACGCATCCACGCACGATCGGCGCGCGGCAACAGAGACCTGGTGACGATCCATTGCGGCGCGCTGCCCGAATCGCGTCTGGAAGAAGAGCTGTTCGGCGACACGGTGGCGACAGCCATCGGCAGCACCGTCGTGATCGATGAAGTGGCCGATCTTCCGCTGCGGCTGCAGGGCATGCTCGTCGACATGCTCGAACGCGCGGACCGCGACATGGCGAGTTCGGATACCGGGCCGACAGGCGTACGCGTGATCGCAACGGCGAGCCGGAAGTTGCCCGAAATGGTCGCCGCCGGACAATTTCGAGAAGACCTCCTGCTGCGGCTGCGTGTCATCGAGCTCGCGATCCCTCCGTTGCGCGATCGGCGAAGCGACATTTCGCTGCTTGCCGCACATTTCGCGGAACGGCTTCGGCCCGTGACGTTCTCGGACGCGGCGCTGCACGTGTTGACCCGTTATCGATGGCCGGGCAATGTCCGCGAGCTGCGCAACGCGACCGAGCATGCCGTGTTCGCGACCGACGAGCACGTCATTCCCGTGGAAGCGCTGCCGAATCGCGTCACCGCAACGTCGGACCGTATCCTGCTGCAGCAGGATCGAAGGAGCCGCACGGCCGACGAGCTGTACGACGCGCTCGTCGCCGCGGGGGTGTCGTTCTGGGACGACGTCCATCCACTCTTTCTCTCGCGCGATATCACGCGGCACGACGTGCGTGAACTGGTCCGTCTCGGTCTGGCGAACGCCGGCGGGAGCTACCGCAATCTGCTGACGCTGTTCGGTATGGATCAACGGGACTACAAGCGGTTTCTGAATTTCCTGGCGGCGCACGACTGCGGCGTCGATTTCCGACTGTTCCGCGAATCCGTTCCTTCACCTTCGCGCGCGTCGTCGTAATTACGCGCTCTATCCCATTCCGCCCGCTGCCGAAAGTTGGATAGCGCGGACGAGAACTGTATAGACGGCCATCGTCCGTACTTACCCAAGTGTAACCATTACACGAGATTTGCGATTGGCCGCCGCGCACCGCTGCGCGTTCGGTGCGGTGCTCTCGTCCGCAAGACGTTGTGACTGCGAATGTTAATCGCGCCTCGTGCACGCACGATCTATCTGGCAAACCGGTTGCGATTCGACGCGTTGAACCGCAATCAAGATGAGGACTCAGGTCTGGTCGCGAGCGCTGATGTGCGCTCGCATCGCTACGATTACCGCCGCGTTCACCATCGCAGCGCCTGCATGGGTGGAGGCGGCAATTGCGGTGACGCTCAATTGGAGCGCCAGTCCGAACGCAGCCGGGTACTACGTGTATGCCGGTGTCCAATCCAATAACTACACGACGACCATCAACGCCGGTAACACGACCAGCCTCGTGATCTACCTGCCGGACGCCAGAGATCCAAGCACCACCTATTACTTCGCCGTGCAAGGCTATTCATCGACCGGAGCGCTAGGTCAGCTTTCCGCTGAAACGGTATTTCCGGTTGCACAGGCGCCGACACTCCGCAATCCGGGCAACATGTCCAGTGTCGTCGGAGTGGCCATCACTGCAGTGCAGTTGACCGCGACCGATCCTCGCGGGCTTGCCTTGACATACTCGGCCGGCGGTCTTCCAACGGGACTTGCGGTTTCAACAAACGGCGGTCGAATCACTGGAACACCGACGACGGCCGGGGACTACTACGTCACAATCGCCGCGACCAACACTTCCGGCGCGTCTGCAACTCAGTTGTTCACATGGAGTATCGTCGGGCCGACAAGCGGCGGAACTCCGGGGACGATTACGAATCCGCCGCCACCGACCGGCGGAAATCCGGGCGGCGGCACCACGCCACCACCAAACGGAGGCAGTCCCGGTGGTGGCAGCGGTCCCGCGCCGCCGGTGAGCGGCGGAAATCCGCCGGGGGGCGGGACTCCCCCGGGTGGAGCGCCGGGCAGCGGTGGCAATCCCGGTGGCACCACGCCTGGTAATCCTGGTGCACCGGGCGGCGGCAACGATCCGGGGAACAATACGAACCCGGTTCCGCCCGCGAGAGACGTGACTCCGCCGACACTGCAAGTTGTGTCGCCGGACACGAGTAGACCGTACCGAACGATGAACACCCGAATCATTGTGACTGGTACGGCATCGGACAACTTCGGCGTCGTCAGCATCATGTGGGCGAACGATCGCGGAGGCGTCGGAACAGCGCTCGGCACATCAACGTGGGCGACCACGCCCATCGATCTGAAGATGGGTGACAACATCATCACGATTACGGCGAGCGATGCCGCCGGAAACGTTCAGACGATCACGTTGATGATTACGCGCATCGTGGACCTCGAGAACTACGTGAACTAGGGACATGGGTCATCAACACAGGTGCTTCATCGGATTCGCATGGGCGTTGCTCACGTTGGTAACGACTCCTGTGTACTCGCAGACACATGCAGTCACTATCGCCTGGGATGCGAGCCCGGATCCCGCGGTCGTTGGTTACGTCGTATACGTCGGTACACAGCCTGGCGCACCGGCGGAACGTTTCGAGGTGAGCGGAACATCTTTCGTGTATCCGAGCGCGTCGGACGGGCAACCCTATTTCTTTTCGGTCGCCGCCTATTCAGCAGCTCTCCGCGTTGGCAGCCCTTCGGAGGAAGTGATGTTCCTCGGCGGCAGCCGCGCGATGACGTCCACGACTGCCCGAGCGACCGCCGCAACCACGGATGCAGCACCGGCGCGCTCGAACGTCCAGGAACATGCCGCGCCGCAAACGTCGCCGATCAATGGAGGATCGTCGGCGCAGTTCTGTCCTGGTGAAGACGCGACGCACTGCTATGTGCCCGCTGGTTCGATAGGGCCCTTCGGTGAGATCGATTCGCTGAAATCGATCGGCGACGGGCGGCTGATCTTCGTCGAAGGCGGTAGCCGAGTGATCATTGAGAGTCCCAGCACCAACACGGCCTCCGTTGCCACCGCTGTTACGTCGGGGACCGTTCGTTTCGCGAGTCTCGTCGTCGATCCGAATTTCACTGCAACACATTTCATATACATCGCTGAAGCAGATTCATCGACCGACGCTACGGCGCGTCTCAGTGTTGTCCGCTATCGCGAGGTTGACGGAACGCTCGCCGAGAGGGCGGTGTTGATTCCAGCATTGCCGGTTGTCGGCGAACCGATTCAGCTGGCGATCGACGGGGCGCAGCATCTCTTTGTTGCGGCGCCTGGTGTGGTCCTGCGCTATGAGACCGACGGCAGCGTGCCGGCAGGGAGTCGCGCCATGTCACCGGTGTACGCGCAAGGAGTAGCCGACCCGGCATCGGTTGACTGGGACGCGTCAACCAACACTCTCTGGCTTACGGGCACGCAATCAACGGGGCTGCGACGCGTGCGATTGGATCAGGAAGGCCTCGACTGGCCGAGGTCGCTGGAGATCGTCAGCGGAGAAACGGGCGGTGGCGTGTGGTTGACGGTCACCACGGACAC